>Ga0181579_10000116_pt1 | contig 53939 bp, 51 predicted proteins | sample 071ome_24_FD_132996 | JGI IMG/M metagenome (GOLD analysis project Ga0181579, IMG submission 132996) | Coastal salt marsh microbial communities from the Groves Creek Marsh, Skidaway Island, Georgia - 071402CT metaG (megahit assembly) | ecosystem: Environmental > Aquatic > Marine > Intertidal...
CAGACGGATATCAATCAGGCTGGTGACGTTGGTGTAGCCGGGCCCGGCCTCCGCATAAGACGAAAATTCGATCTTTTCCATCGCCGCCCGGATTTCGGGTTTGGCGACGGTCTCGTCGGTAAAGGTGCCAAGGCCCGCCTGACCTTCCGCCAGCAGGGCTGCGAGGGCGAACGGCATGCTGAAGCGCGCCTCACCGGCATTTTTCGGCTGGTCATGGATCAGGGTCGCGCGCACCCTTTCATTGGTCCGGACCGACAGGAAGGCGACCTTATCGGGCGTCAGATCGTGTTCGGCGATCAGCCTGGACATCAACGTCATCGCCGGATGGGTCAGCGCGCCGTTCGGCCAGGGTTTGATGGAGGTGCCGGGATCGACCAGCGCCCAAGGGTGACCGAGCTTGCCGCATATGGCGTCTCTGATAAAGCCGCCGCCGGCCGCCGCGAACCAGCTATTGGCGCGTTCCAGAATATCGCCAGCGCCGGAAATACCGGCCCGAGCCATTTCCGCCGCCGCCAGTCCGCTCTCCGCCGCGATGCCGCAATGGGCCTGCTCGGTCATGGTACCAAAATTGCCCCGGATGCCGCCCGCGCGCGCGGTGGCGATCGCCAGCGCGTCGGCCGTTTTTTCCGCATCGAGTTCGAATATGCTGGCCGCCGCCGCCGCCGCGCCAAATATGCCGAGCGAGGCGGTCGCGTGGTAACCGCCCTGGTAATGCCGGGCATCCAGCGCGTGATTGAGCTTGCAGGCGACCTCCAACCCGCAATGGATCGCTGTGGACAGCGCCGTGCCCGAAGCATTGGTCGCTTCCGCAGCGGCCAGCGCCGCCGGTATCACCACGGCGCCGGCATGAATGCCGCCGTTCCGTTCCGGTGTCGGCTGCGGGTTGGTGTCGTCGAAATTATCGGCATGCATTGCGGCGCCGTTTGCCAGCGCGGCGAGAGACGGGGGTGCACTCCCGGTGGTTGCCAGAATGGAGGCGCGCCCTGAACTTGCTTGAGCGGCGATATAGGTCAGTATCCGGTCAAAAACCTTGCTTCGGTTGCCCGCCAGGGCTAGTCCCAAGACATCCAGAAGATGGATATGACCGCGGGCAATGACATCAGCCGGTATGTCCTTGATTGTTGTGCAGGCGACGAATTCGGCGAGTTCCCGCGTCACGGGCGGTGGTATATCGGACATATAGAACGGCCTTTCCTTTATCCGGCATCAATCCGCAACAGTGCGGTTCCGTCAACTGCGTAAAACCGGTCCGTGTTTACCGATTGTCAAAATTGGCGGGGCAAAAATAGAAGACCTTGGGGTTCAGGATTGTGGATTGAGACGATGCCGGGCGCGACAGAAATTTATATTTGCGAACCGGGCCAGCCTGTTGAGCAGGGCCGGATTGAATATAGTGCGAAAATCAGTTCCCGCTATGACGCGGAGAAGGACGCGCTGGACCGGTGCGCCGCCGATCCGTCGATCGGCAAGATCGTCTATTACGCGGTATCGGAAGACGGTGATTTCAAATCGATCCTGACCTATGACAATCCGCGCGCGAGAAAGGTGAAAAAGCACCGCGTGCCGGCCGGTGCCGTCGCGCGAAATCCCGCAAAAAAGGGACGGCAGAAACAACAAAAATCTCCCGGTCTGATTGGCCGGCTGCGCCGGGTTTTCGAAGAATAGGGCGCTTTCAAAACGGATCGAACGGCAATTCGCCATCCCGGGTTTCTACCTCGATCACCCAAAGATCGGGATCGCGTTCCAGCGACTTTCTGACCCGGGCGGAGGCCTCGACCTCGTCGAGAGCCTCTTCTTTATGTAGCTGATACCACTCAATATTTCCGTCCAGATCCCGCATCTGCGAGAGCAGGCGGCAGCGACCAGGTGGTTGGTAAACCTTGAACAGGACGGTGCCGCCCATCTTCTCGCCACTGTGTATTACGGTAACCGGAATACCTTCTGCGGAACAACGGCGGATAAAGGCGCCGGTCCAGAGGTGGGTGGGCAGCCGTTCGTCGCCCATTCAGCCAAGCGGTCCCAGAAACGGCTCGCCCATGAAGGCATCGGACGCGGCCTCGATCGTCTCGGGCCAGTCGCTCGGCGTGACCTTGCGCCGTTCCGATGCGGGGCGGGGTTTTCCGTCCCAGCCGACCTGTTCCATATAGGCGTAAAGCTGGATCAGATGCCCGTCCGGGTCTTCAACAAAGACGGTGTAATCAATGCCCGCATAAAGGGCTTGCGGGATGTCTTCCCGGACCGTACAGCCATGTTCGTCGCGCAGGAAATTGACGGCCGCGCGCAACTGCCCGTAATTGCCGAGCCGGACCGCAAATGAAAAGAGCAGTGTATCCTCGCGGCAGCCGAGTTCCTTTCTGAGGGCGACCGGATAGAGCCCCAGCGAATGATGTTCGGTGTTGTTGCGCAGGAAATAGCAATGATGGCCCCCATAATCGATTTCCTCGGTGACGATAAAGCCCAGCATGTCCCGATAAAATGCCAGTGAGGCGTCGATATCCTCGCAAAACAGCCTGACCGGACCGACCTTGGTGATCTTGAACGGCCGTCCCAGCAAAATGCCGTCGACGTCGTATTTTTCTTCCAGCGGTTCGATATCGCGAAAGCCCGATGCCGCCGCCGATCCGGCTGCCAGCGCGTCATTGACTTCCCTGTATTCCGATATCTGCGGCAGGGGCGCGACCTTGCTGAATTCACGGTCATGCATGTCCCAGGGCTTTGAATGGCCGCTCCAGCCGATCTGCTCCATGCCGTAATAGAGTTCATTCTGAAACCAGTCGGGGTCCATCAGGTAGGTGTGCCAGTTCGACCCCGGCATATCGCGGCCAGCCTTCGCCATGTGACAGCCCTGTTCAGTCAGCCAGTGATGGCCGTTCACGACCTCGGCCAGCGTGCCGACCTGCCAGGTGATCTGGTTGACGGTGATATTCTCGCGCCACCGGTCGCGCTTGTCGGTAGCGCCGCGATGACGGTGATTATAGAGAACGAAGGCATGGTGATCGTGGCTGTAGCGGAAGAAATAGCCGCGAAGATCGCCAAACGGTTTGAATTCGTCCGGGATTTGGCGCCCCTCCGGGAATGGATCGCGGATATCGACGATCCTGAATCCGAGCAGCGCGTGATAGAAGCGTAATGACTCCTCCATGTTGATCGCGTTGATCCCGAAATGGCCCAGCCGTCTGATCTTGAACGGCCGGTCCAGAAGGACGCCGCCGACGCTGTATTTCCCGTTTGTCGAATCCGGCATGTCTTATCCCATCCGTGCGCGCAGGTCGTTGGCATAATCGGCGATTCCCGCGTCGAAATCATATTCCGGCTGCCAGCCCAGCATGTCGCGCGCGCGGCTGCAATCCAGCGGCAGGGCCCGGTTAAGCGGCGGGGTGCCGGGGACGATTTCAATTTTGAGGTCCGGCAGATGTTTGCGGATACCGTTCACCAGGTCGTCGAAGCTATGCACGACCTCATAGCCGATATTGAAAATGTTTTCTTCCGGCGCCGGCACGGTCATGGCGAGATCGATCGCCCGTCCGACATCCTTTGAATAGACATAGGCAAAATCCATGGTCTGCTCTTCCGGAATTTTCGCGGGCTCGCCGGTGATCCCCGCCATGACGAGATCCTGTACCTTCTGTCCGCCACCGGAGCCGCCCCAGAAATGGCCGACCCCGAACGTATTGGCCAGACGCAGCATCATCACCTCGAACCCGGCATTGATCGCGTAGGCTTCCCAAATCTTTTCCTGCGCCACCTTTGAATTGGAATAGGCGGCGCCGGAGCCGAGGAAGTTATCCTCCTGGACCGGCCCGTTGGTAATCTTGCGCCAGTCATAGGCCCCGAATGTACTGATATGCACGACCCGTTTGACGCCGGTCAGCCTTACCGCGTCGGCCACCGCCAGTGTGCCGCCGATATTCAGCCCATAGCCGAAATGGATCGGGTCGGCGGCCTTTTTGCCGATGACGGAGGCGGTATGCAGCACGCAATCGACATCGTGATCCTGTATCGTCTCCACCATGCCCGGCAGGCTGCGCACGTCTTCATTCACATAGACAAAATCGGCATCGCCCAGCTGGCTTTTGACATAATCCTCATGCGGGATCGGATCGACGAAAACGACCTTCTCGCCGCGGCGCAGCGCGCATTGCGCATAGGACGTGCCGACGAGGCCGGCACCGGTGATCATCGTGGTCATCTTGTTTCTCCCTGTTCGCGCGCCGCCTTTTCGCGGCTTTCTGTTCGTAAAAGATAAAGACTGCTGCCGAAGATGACCAGCGCGCCCGCATAGGACCAGAGGCCGGGGACCTCGGCGAACCAGACCAGCCCGATCAGGAAGGCATAGACGATCCGCATGTAATCGAACGGCATGACAAAGCTGGTTTCGCCCAACCCGACCCCATGGGTGAACATGCCCTGGCCGACGATGCCGAGCGTGCCTGTGAGGATGAGCAGCGCCAGTTCCGTCCAGGTCGGCGTGATCCAGATAAAGGCGGCGGGCAGGTCGATCATGCCGCCAAAGGCGAACCCGATCAGCCCCGGGATAAGCGCCAACAGCGTCGTCACCATGGCGAAATAGAACATGATGGTGACAGTGTCCTCGGTCCGGCTCAGCAGCTTGATCGTCAGCACGACCCCGGTACCGAAACATGTGCCCATGACCGCGACCACGGCCCATGGATCGAACCCCGCGCCAAAGGGCTTTGTGATCATCAGAATGCCGGTAAACCCGATGAGCGTCACCATGCCCCGCTTCATACCAACGGCTTCGCGCAGGATCAGGATGGCGATAACCACCATGATCAACGGCCGGGAGAACTGGATAGTGACGGTGTCGGCCAGAGGGATATGGATCAGCGCGAAAAAGAAACAGAGATTGCCCATAAAACCGAATCCGCCGCGGGCGAAATGCAGGAAAGGTTTGCGGGTTGACAGGACCTTCAGGAATCCCATGCGCCAGACCAGCGGCAGCATCACAATCAATCCCGCGAGAAACCGGACGAACAGCACTTCGAATGCCGGCAAGGTGCGTCCCAGAAACTTGACCAACGACGCCATGACGATCAGCAAGAAAGCCCCGGTCACGACGAACAGCGCGCCCTGAATATTGGGGGACAGCCGCCGCCACGGCGCGAGGATTGCGTGTTTGAGGGATGACTCGTCGGTCGGGGCTGTGGACATTGTGGCCTTTGAAACCGGGGCAGGGGGTGATTGTCCGCCAAGCCGGCGGTTTGTCAAACGTGGCGCCGCTGCCTAGGCTCTCTTGTGAAATTAACGGGAGAATTCGAATGAGTGAGAACGGAAAACTCGATGGCGCCGTCGCGCTGGTGACCGGCGGGGGTGGCGCGATCGGTGGCGCTTCGGCAAGGCTGCTGGCGGCTGAGGGCGCGGCGGTGCTGGTCGCCGATAACCGCATGGAAGCGGCGGAAGAGATTTCAGCCGAGATTGTGGCGAACGGTGGAACCGCTCAACCGTTTGAGCTGGACGTTTCGGACCCGGTTCAGGCCGAGGCCGCCGTTTCCGCCGCGGTCACCGCCTTTGGCAAGCTGACCGTTTTGGTCAATGTCGCGGCCGCCGTGACCCCCGATGCGCCGGTTGAAAGCCTGCCGCTTGAAGACTGGAACCGGGCCTTCGCCGTCAATTTGACGGGCCCTTTTCTGATGGCGAAATATGCCGTGCCGCATATGCGGGCGGCTGGCGGCGGAGCGATTGTCAATATGGCCTCGCAATTGGGCACTATCGGCGTACCCGACCGGTCGGCCTATTGCTCCACCAAGGCGGCGCTGATCCATATGACGACAATTCTGGCGGCGGAAGTAGCGGCCGACAATATCCGCGTGAATTCGGTGTCGCCCGGTGTGATAGAAACACCGCGTACCCTGCGCCGTTTTGACCGGGTCGAAGATTTTCAGGCCGCGCGCGGGCCGCTCCATATGCTCGGGCGGGTCGGCAAGCCGGAAGAGGTCGCCAAGGCGGTGCTGTTCCTTGCCTCGGACGATTCGTCATTCACCACGGCGACCGATTTGCTGGTCGATGGCGGTTATATCTATCTGAAACGGTCCGGAAAACCGGCGGGAGAAAAAGCTTAGGCGGCCAACCGCGTATCACCGGCGCGTCTACGTTGGCGGATGGTGATCAGGACACCAATCCCCAACAACGCCGCCATGCCCGGCGCGGGCAGGGCGTGTTCGGTTAAGAACTGACTGCCCGAAACAACGGTAGCTTGCGCCAAGGAAATGATGTCCAGGCCGGTAACCGAATCAATTGTGATCTGGCCGATCGCGGTCGGGGTGTTTCTTGGGCCGCCTTCCCGCATGAGGTTGTTATTGTCGCCCAGCGCGCTGGCATGATCGAGCCCCAGATTATGGCCCAGCTCATGCGCGATTGTGTCGAGCCGGTTAATATCGAAAATGATATCGCTGATAATGAATCCGTTGGCGCCGAGATTACCGAGACCGGCGTTCAAATCGCCGCCGATTGTCAGGCTGTCCACGACGAACATATTCACCACAAGCGAATTTTCGTGGCGATTGGTATCCGTCGCGAAGGGGTTCAGCAATTCCAGTGCGTCAGTGTCATTGGCGTTGAGCCAATCGGTGCTGTTCAGTGTTCTGCTGCCAAAGAAATTAACATTCAGGCCGGTCGAGGGCTGGGCCCATATCGCCTGCGTCGCATTTTTGAAGAGGTCGCCGTGCGCGCCATTCGGAAGGTTGGCGCAGGTTGTTCCCGAATCGTCACATACGATGATGGGTTGAATGGTGACGTAGGTCGGCGCCGCAACGCCGGAGCCTGACGAGAGAAAAAGGGCAGCCAGAAAGGCTAACGAATGCAAGACCCGGATACGCATTTTATTTGTCTTTGTCCTTGTTCGGGACATCGCCAATCCGGATATTCTCTTGCCATTTATGCTTAGGCTGCGGGTCCCCAGAACACTCGCCCTGCGGCCATTTATTGGCCGAGATATTATACAAAGCTTCTCCGTGCTCCAACGAAAAAAGTGCATAAATACCGAAAATCTTTGGTTAATTTTGTGTGACACCCATTTTGTCCATGTTCCTCCGCCATAATGCGGCCGCCGCGCCCTTGCCGCCAATGGCGCTCGGTGCTACTCCCGGCACATGGCTGGTGTAAAGCATTCCAACGGACACAAGATAGAAGGGGTTCTTCCGGCGTCCGAACCCGAACTGGCGGGTCCGGCGATTGAGGCGGAGTCCGTCGCATTCGATCTTGAGACGACGCTCTCGGCGGTAAGGCCGCTCAAATCCTCGGTCCCCGCCGATTGTCATTCGGCGGCGACACTGGGTACCGAACGGGAAGGCAATGCCGTCCTTATCGATGAAAGCGGGTTGTTCCTGACCATCGGGTATCTTGTGGTTGAAGCCACCGATGTCTTAATCGGCGGCCCGGGCGGCTCTGTCATGCATGCGCAGCCCCTCGGCTATGACCATGAAACCGGGTTCGGGCTGCTCAGAACCGTCGACAAGCCGGAATTCGAACCGATCAGGCTGGCCCGCGATGCGGATAGCCTGACGCCGGGCGCGCGGGTTGTTGTCGCCTCTGCCGGTGGGGCCGGCAGGGCGCTGGATGCCCACGTGGCGGACAGGCGTCTCTTCGCCGGTTCCTGGGAATACATGCTCGATTCGGCGATTTTCACCGCGCCGTTACATCCGAGCTGGAGCGGCGCCGCCCTTATCGACCCCGAAAGCGGGATGCTGTGCGGTATCGGTTCGCTGTTCGTGCAGGGGCCGGGTGGCGAGGATGAGGACGAGCAAGGCAATATGTTCGTGCCGATCGAGTTACTCAACCCGATTTTTGACGATCTCATGCAATATGGGCGTCGTTCCGGGCCGCCGCGCCCCTGGCTTGGCATGCATGCGACGGAAGCGCTGGGCCATCTTGTGGTGGCCGGCGTCTTCGATGGTGGACCCGCTGATAATGCGGGAATTCGGCCAGGCGACGTGGTTGAGCAGATAGAGGACGATTCTATCGATACGCTGGAAGCGCTTTACCGGCGTCTATGGTCGGTGGGTGAGGCGGGCACGTCCGTAAAACTTGGTATCATCCGCGGTGCGACGGGAATGGATATTTTTGTGCGGTCGGGCGACCGGCGGGATTTCTACAAGTTGCCGCGCCGCCACTAGGTGGCCGTCTTTAGCCGCCGTCTGATCATGACGACGCCGCCCGACATCATGGCGAAAAGATAAAGTGAGGACGGTTCCGAAACCGCCGTCGCGAGCGACTGCGAGTCGGAAATCGAGTAAACTTCCAGGGTAGAGCCCGGGTCGATGGTGATCAAAAATGTTTCGCTGCCGGTAAATGCATCGGTGACCAGCCCGTCACCAACGCTGTCCGCGATCACCCGCGAAAACTCAAAGATGCCATAAGATTGTTCAACGCCATCTATATCGAAAGACGTCGACTGACTGATCAACGATTCGGCATATTCGTAAAACTCCGTGATCGATGCGGAGAGTGAATATCCAAAATCGACAGTGATCGACACCGTAATCGCGGAAAGACCGGCGCTGTTATCGATTTCCATATAACCGTCCGTTGCCGCGACCGCGATCCCGGCATCGCCCGGAAAGCTGGCCGATGCGTTGGTCGGCATGGATTGGGTGGTGCTGCTGGGGCCGGATGATGCCGTCACCGAATCGATGCTGGCCGATCCCATCGCGATCGTTGCTGTGCCGAAGGGCAAGGGTGCGGGAACAATTACGCAGTTGATTATATCCTGAAGCGTGTCAGCGAGCCCCGGGTCATCCGGCAGAACGACACCTTCGGTAAACACCGTGGTGCCGTTTGCCACGGGATCGATCGAAAAGGAATCGATTGTCGTGGTGACGGTCAAATCGGATGTCGCAATTGCCAGCGCGTGCAGTTTCGACGGCGCAAACGCGAGCAGCGCCCCCAGAACCGCGGCAATTTTAACCCATTTAACCATCTTCAGCCTGATTTACGTGACTATTTATAGTTTTTTAACGCAAGAAACGGGCCATCTATTTTTTAGTCGGAATTCCCCCGATTCTGTTGTGGCGCGGTCGTGACATTCTGTGACAACGTAAAGATTCTCGACAATCTCGGGTGAATTACGCCCATTCCCTTAACACTTCCGGATCGGTTTCGGATTTTAGCCGGGAGTCGCGAATTTTCGTGAATTCCGACGGATTTACCAGCTTTTTTAACGCCCAGGCGGCGCTGCCCCTTACCAGTGGCGATTGATCGTCCAATAACGGGAATATCTTGGTCCTATAGCCCGCATCGCCGCTATTGCCGATGGCGATCAGCACATTGCGGATAAAACGGTCGCGCCCCAGACGTTTGATCGACGATCCCGCGAATACGTCCCGGAAGGCGGTATCATCCAGCATGACCAGATCACCGAGCCGCGGCCAGATCTTCTCGATATGGGGTTCAAGCTCCGGCGCGGTGCGGGGTTTTGCAAACCGGTTCCACGGACAGACCGCCAGGCAGTCATCGCAGCCGAATATCCGGTTGCCGATTGCTTCGCGGAATTCATGCGGGATCGGCCCCTTATGTTCGATGGTCAGATAGGAAATGCAGCGCCTTGCATCCAGGCGATAGGGCGCCGGAAATGCTTTGGTCGGGCAGATATCGAGACAGCGCGAACAGCTGCCGCAATGATCGGTTTCCGGTGTGTCCTCCCTCAATTCCAGTGTGGTGAAGATCTCCCCCAGAAACAGCCAGGAACCGCGCTGCCGCGAGACCAGATTGGTGTGTTTTCCCTGCCATCCGAGCCCGGCGGATTGGGCCAGGGGCTTTTCCATTACCGGTGCCGTATCGACAAACAGTTTTACTTCCGCCTCATATTGCTGGTGGATTTCCCGCGCGAGGACCCGCAGCTTTTTCTTGATGACATCGTGATAATCGCGTCCCCGCGCATAGACGGAGATCGCCCCGCGTTCCGGTTTCGACAGGATTTCCAGCGGATCGTTCTCCGGTCCGTAATTGAGCCCGACCACGATCACGGATTTGACTTCGGGCCAGAGCGCCCGGGGCGCTCTTCGTTGCTCGGCCCGGGCCTCCAGCCAGCCCATATCGCCGTGCCCGCCGCCGTTCAGAAATTCGATAAGTCTCTCGCCGGGTTTGTGGTCCTGATCGGCGGGTGCGAAACCGACCGCGTCAAATCCCAGCGCCAGCGCGCGATCACGGATAGCCGCTTTAGGGTCTTCGGTTGGCGTGTCGCCGGTCAACCGCGGCCCCGATAGGGCGCGACACCTTGATCCGGGACCCATAACCCCTTCGGCACGGGGCCGGTCTGATAAAACACGTCGATGGGGATTCCGCCGCGCGGGTACCAGTATCCGCCGATGCGCAGCCAGACCGGTTCCAGCTCCGTCTCCAGCCGTTTGGCGATGCCGACCGTGCAGTCTTCATGGAAATGTCCGTGATTACGAAACGCGCCGAGGAACAGCTTGAAGCTTTTGCTTTCGACCAGCCAGGGTCCCGGCGCGTAATCAATCACCAGATGTGCAAAATCGGGTTGTCCCGTCACCGGGCACAATGTGGTGAATTCCGGGCAGGTGAAACGCGCCAGATAGGGCGATCCCTGATGCGGGTTCGGGATCCGCTCCAGCACAGCGGCATCAGGCGATTCCGGCAATGCCGTTCCCGCGCCGAGCTGGGTCAGGTTTTTTGTATCGACCTCATTCACCGTAATGTCCCGCCTTTCAGCTATCCAGCGCTCGTTCCGGACCGTCCGCGAGTTCCCGGTCGAAATCGCGCCGGAATTCCGCCAGCGTGCCGTTTTCGATGGCGTTTCTCAGCCCGCGCATAATATCCTGATAATAGCGCAGGTTATGCGCCGTCAACAGCATGCCGGCCAGCATCTCGCCCGCCTTTACCAGATGATGCAGATAGGCGCGGCTGAACCCCGTGCAGGCGGGACAGGAACAGGCGGCATCCAGCGGCCTCGGGTCATCGGCATGGACGGCATTGCGTAAATTCAGCGTGCCGCCCCGGACAAAGGCCTGCGCGGTGCGGCCCGACCGTGTCGGCATGACGCAATCGAACATATCGATGCCGCGCGCGACGGCGCCCACGATGTCTTCGGGCCGGCCGACCCCCATCAGATAATGCGGTTTATCCGCCGGCAAATACGGCACGGTGACATCCAGCACGTCGAACATGCGTTCCTGGCCTTCGCCCACCGCCAGCCCACCGACAGCGTATCCGTCAAACCCGATATCGATCAGGGTTTCCGCCGAGGCCTGCCGCAACTCTGGAAATATGCTGCCCTGCACGATGCCGAACAGCCCGTATCCGGGGCGTTCCTCGAATGCTTTCCGGCATCGTCCGGCCCAACGCATCGAGAGCTCCATCGATTTCCGGGCGTCGTCTTCGGATACCGGCCAGCCCGTGCACTCATCCAGCACCATGGTGATATCGGCATCCAGCAGATTTTGGATTTCCACCGAGCGTTCCGGCGACAGCGCGATATGCGCCCCGTCGATATGGGATTGGAAGGTCACGCCCTCCTCGGTCAGTTTGCGGCGTTCCGACAGGGAAAAGACCTGATACCCGCCGGAGTCCGTCAGGATCGGGCCCGGCCAGTTCATGAATTTGTGCAACCCGCCAAGCGCCGCGACCCGTTCCGCGCCCGGCCGCAACATCAGATGATAGGTGTTGCCGAGAATGATCTGCGCGCCGGTCGCGGTGACGCCATCGGGGGTCATCGCCTTGACAGTGCCGGCCGTGCCGACAGGCATGAATGCGGGCGTGTCGATAACGCCATGGGCGCAGGCGATCCGCCCTCGGCGCGCATTGCCGTCGGTCGCCAGCAGGTCAAAAGAAAATTCAGTCGCTCCCGTCATCGTGTTGTCCGTTCCAGAAGACAGGCGTCTCCATAGGAATAAAAGCGGTATCCGTTCTCAATGGCGTGCCGGTAGGCTGCCTTCATTGTTTCAAGTCCCGAAAACGCCGATACCAGCATGAACAGGGTGGAACGCGGAAGATGAAAATTGGTCTGCAGCATGTCGACCGCGCGGAACCGGTATCCCGGCGTGATGAATATATCGGTGGTACCGTCAAAGGGATGGATTTTGCCGTCTTCCGTTGCGGCGCTTTCCAGAAGCCTCAGGACTGTCGTTCCGGCGGCAACGATCCGGCCGCCCTGGTCGCGAATCCCGTTCAGCCTGTCCGCGGTAGCGACATCGATACGCCCCCATTCGGCGTGCATCTTGTGGTCTTCCACCCGGTCGGCCTTTACCGGCAGAAAAGTGCCGGCACCGACATGAAGCGTCAGTTTTTCAATCGTGACGCCGCGTTCCCTTAGCCGGTTGAACAGATCGGGCGTGTAATGCAGTCCCGCGGTCGGCGCGGCGACGGCACCCGCCTTTTGCGCATAAACCGTCTGGTAATCGTCGCGGTCAGTCGGGTTTCCGGTCTTGTCGCGCTGGATATAGGGCGGCAGCGGCATGATGCCGTATCGTTCAAGACCATCGGTTGTTTCCAGCCCGCCGAAAGCGACCCCGATTTCGCCTCCGTCGCTCTTTTCGACGACATCGGCAAAAAAATCCGGCCCGAATTCAATCCGGTTGCCGGGTTTCAGCTTGCGGGCCGGGCGGGCGAAGGCGCGCCAGTTGCGGTCCGATTCCCGCATATGCAGCGTGATCTCCACCCCCGCCGCGCCGCGCCTGCCGCTGAGCCTTGCCGGGATGACCTTTGTATCGTTCAATACCAGCACGTCCCCTGGCGACAGCAGTTCCGGCAGATCGCGAAACAGCCTGTCTTCCGTGGTTTCGCCCACGACCAGCAAGCGGCTGGAATCGCGGGGCGATGCGGGGCTCTGGGCGATATTCTCGCGCGGCAGCCTGAAATCGAAATCGTCGGTGCGCATGACGCTTTCCCTAACATTTTGCCCGCGCCGGTCAAAGACAGCTGCCGCGCCTGTCGCCGTTCTCGGCAATCGTGATAGACTTTTTAATCAATAATATAACCTTAGGTTATTCCCTTCATGACGCAGCCCGAGAGTGGTCCCAAAGGGCCGCCAGCCGAAAAACCCGATCCGATCAAGGGCGCGGTCTATATGTTCGCGTCCGCCATATCGATATCCGGCGCGAACGGTATGGTGGTGCATGTATCCTCGACCGGGTTGCACGCGTTTGAAATCGCCTTTTTCCGACAGTTGATCGGCGCCGTCATGATGACCGCGCTGACCCTGCGTCAGGGGGTCCGGCATTTCTACACCCGGCGGATAAAGCTGCATCTCCTCCGTTCGCTTCTCAACGCCTTTGCGCTGCTCGCCTATTTTTACGGGCTCAGCCTTGAACCGCTAAGCAAGGTCGTCGCGCTCAGCCTGACGGCGCCGCTTTTCGCCACCGTGGGCGCGGTCCTTTTCCTGCGGGAAAAAATGACGGCGCATCGCTGGATCGCGTTGGCGGTCGGGGTGATAGGCGCGTTGATCATTCTGCGGCCCGGGGTGCAGGTGGTCTCGCTCGGCGCGGTTCTGGTGTTGCTGTCCAACGCGTCCTGGGCCTGCGCGCTGATCGTTATCAAGAAGCTGACGGAAACCGACACCGCCATCACCATCGCGCTATGGGCGGTCTATTTTCAGGTCCCCATTGCGCTCGCCGCCGCGCTATTCGTCTGGCAGGGACCGACGCTGGATCAGTTCTGGTGGCTGGCCGCGATCGGGCTGGCCGGGACCGTGGCGCAGGTCTTTTTGGGCGACGCTTTCCGCCGCGCGGACGCAACAGTGGTGTTGCCTATCGATTTCACCAAAATCTTTTATGCCAGCCTGATCGGCTATTTCTTCTTCGATCAGGTGCCGGAAATCTGGATCTGGGTCGGCGCCTTCGTTGTCTTTGGGGCGGTTTTCTATAACGCCTGGCAGGAACGCGCCGCCCGCCGGGCGGGTTGACCCCCGCCTATCAGATGCAGCGATGCGCCGTTGCGGCGCAGCCAGCCGCGTGCTTCATCCGTATGTTTGCTAAGCCCGACGACGACGGACCAGAAGGCGGGCGAATGGTTCATGTGCGCCAGATGCCCCACCTCATGCGCGACCAGGTAATCGGATACGAAATCCGGCGCCATGATCAGCCGCCAGGAAAAATTCAGGTTGCCGCCAGCCGAGCAACTCCCCCAGCGGGTCCGCGCATCGCGCAAGGTGATCCGGCGGAATGGCCGTCCCAGCGCATTTGATTTTTCTTCCGCCAGCGCCGTCAGCCTCTCCCGAGCCCGGTCTTTCAGCCAGCTGGTCACCAGATCATCGACATCCCGGCGCAGTGGCCAGACGACAAGTCGCCCGTCAATCTGTTCGACCCGGCGGAGGCCGCGCGGTGTTATCTCTATCAGCAGTCTTTCACCCCGGTATGGAAATTCCATTCCATCCGTGAACGGTTTGCGGCGCGCCAGCCGGGCCGTGCGGTCGGCAAGCCAGTCTTCCTTTTCGCGCGCAAATGCCATGGCTTGTGAGACCGGCATGCCGTGTGGAATTACCAGTTCGAAATATCCGTCGCCTGGCACCAGGCGAAGCGCCACTCGTTTCGCCCTCTTGCTGTGTCGCAGCGTCACCGGCGCGGTCTCGCCGTTGGGCAAAGGGATGCGATGAAGATCGTTCATAGTTGCGAATTTCGTGGACCCGGCGGATTCGGACAAGCAAAATCGGCCAGAACAATTTTAGAACACATATCTCATGGCCGTTGCGCAGACCGATATCGCCGCGATGCCCGCCGAACCCGGCGCTTATGCGCTGCATATTGTTCTGCCGCGCCGTTTTGAGGGTGCGATCGGGGCTCTTGGTCCGGTGTCGCTAAAGAGGGGTGACTATCTTTATCTGGGCAGCGCGCGTGGCCCCGGCGGGATCAGCAGCCGCGTCGGTCGTCATTGCCGGCCGGAGAAAAAGATTCATTGGCATATCGATCATCTTACGGTTGCAGGTCGTGTCACAGAGGCTGTCGCGATACCGGGTGGATCGGAATGCACGCTGGCAGAGCTGGCGTTGACCTTTCCCGGTGTTACGGTTCCGGTTCCCGGCTTCGGCAGTTCTGACTCCAAGCGTTGTATGTCACATCTGTTGTTGTTGCCTAAACCGTTATGTGCCGCCATACTTGATAACATTAAGGCGTCTGTGCGTAATTCAGGGGAAGGCACTACCAGTGGTAGATAATCCGGTCGTCGATCATGAAGATTGGCTGGAGGCGCGTATCGCGCTTCTGGAAATGGAAAAGGAATATACCCGCCTGCGCGACCGTATATCGGCGCATCGCCGGGCGCTTCCCTGGGAAAAGGTCGAAAAGGATTACATTTTCGACGGGCCTGCAGGGCGGGAAACGCTGTCGGACCTTTTCGGGGAGTGCAGCCAGCTTGCCGTGGTGCATTTCATGTTCGACCCCGGATGGGAGGAAGGGTGCAAATCCTGTTCCCTCGCGGCGGATCATTATGATCGCGCCGTCCCGCATCTTCGCGCGCGCGATGTGTCCCTCGTCGTGATCTCGAAAGCGCCGCTTTTCAAGCTGCAGGCCTTTCGCGAGCGCATGGGGTGGGGTTTCAAATGGGTGTCGTCCTATGAGAACGACTTCAACCGCGATTATCACGTGAGCTTCACGCCCGAAGAACGCGATGAGGGCGAAGCCTATTACAACTACCGCAAAGGCGGCTTTCCGGTGAATGAGGCGCCGGGTCTTTCAATATTCGCCAAGGACGAGAGGCAGGCGGCGTCTTCCACACCTATTCCGCCTATGCGCGCGGGCTGGAATCGCTGATGACGACCTATACGCTGCTCGACCTGGTGCCGAAGGGCCGCGATGAGAAGCGGCTATCCTATTCGATGGAATGGGTCCGCCACCGCGACCGGTATGGAGAAGGTTAGGTTCTATTCCTTCACCGCCGCGCAGCCTTCTATGGTCGCGCGCAGACCCCGGCCTTTATCCACGGTTTCTCGGATTTCGTCGGCGAAGGGCGACTTTTCCATCAGCCGGTACAAATTCGCCGCCCCTTCATGGAACCCGTCGCTGAGACCCACCGCGCGGCAGGTCGCGGCGATTTCCTCCATCTCACCGATATAGCGGTGCGAGACGGCGGGGAGCGCCGGGGTCAGGTTTTCCATCCGTTTGTAAAGCGCTTCCTGGCTGTACCGGAATTCCTCATGCGCCATATCGGCGACGCCAAGCCTTTCCGCAGCGATAAGCATGTTGGCGCACAGCGCGCTGACGCCCTTGGTGATACCGGCATAGACCATCTTGACCGCCGATCCCTGGCCAATCTCCGGCCCGCACTGCTTGACAGCGATACCCTTGCCGTCGAACGCGTCCATGATCGCGGCATTCGGGCCGCTGACAAAAAAACGTGTCGCCTTGGGGTTTTTCCCCGGCGGGTTGCCGACGATGCCGCCGTCGATGGCCTCGGCCCCGACCGCGGTGATGATGGCGGCAACTTCCTTCGCGGTTTCCGGTGAGACCGCATTGCAATCGATAAATGGCGGTTTGGCGCCACAGGATTGCATTGCTCCAGCAACCAGTGTCGCGGTCGCGCGGGATTCGGCCGGCGGCAGGATACTGAAAACGATATCGGCGCGTTTGAGACCGTCCTCCAGCGTGCTGGCGTCCTGAAATCCGGCGGCTTCCGCGCGGGCGCGGGTCGCTTCACTGCGGCCCGCCAGAATGCCCAGCACGTCGAACCCGTTCTGGTGAAAGGCGTTGCCGACCGCCGCGCCCATCTCGCCCGGGCTCAACACAAGTACGGTTCTGATGGTCATGGCGCGACCTCCTATTTATTGCTTCTGAATTGCCATCCCCAGGTGACGGCCCGCAGGCAGCATAGCGCACAGAGCGCCGGTGTCAGCGCCGTCGCGCCCAGAACCCATATCGCGACACGTTCCAGTGTGGGGATGTCGATGCCTTGCGCCAGCCCGGCCAGATTGGCGATCAACCCCGCGCCCGCCGCGCCATAGGCAACGCCGAGCGAGCGGATTGTCTGCATGGAGGAAGCGGTGATGCTTTCTTCGCCATCGCGGGCGACCGACATGCCATAGGTGATCATCAGCACGTTCGTGGTGCCGACCGAGACGCCGACAAGCGTGATGGTGATGGTCAGCCATATCAGTGACCCTTCCAGGACCGCCCAGGCAAATATCAGAATAAATACCGTTGCCGCGATCATGCCGGCGACCGAGGTCACGCGTTCCGCCTTTCCGGAAAGCCCTGAAACCGACAGCGATCCGATGGTCCAGCCGATCGAGAACACCAGCGACAGATAGCCGACATATAGCGGCGAGATGCCGTGCATTTCCTGCAGGAACAGCGGCGCGAATATCAGCAGGGCGGAATGCAGGGCGGAAATCAGGAAATAGACCCAATAGGCGAGCCCGACCGCGTTAAAGACCGATAAAGGTCTGGTCGGAAACAGCTTTTCCGAGGATTGCTCATCGCGCCGGAAGGTCAGCCAGACCAGAAAGCAGGACAGCGTGATCAGCCCCAGATTGGCAACGGGATCATGTATCTGGCTTGTAATCCCGATGGCGATGACGCCGGCCGCCAGCATGACCAGACGGCGCCAGGGCAGGCGGCGGTCCGGTTCCTGTGCGCTGTCCGCGGCGATGGTCTTCCATGCGCCCCACATGAACAGCAGGATAACCGGGGCCTGCGACCAGAATGACCCGCGCCACCAGCCGATTTCGGCAAAGACGCCGCCGAAAAACGGGCCGAGCAGGGCGGCGATGCTCCAGGTCGTCGTGATGGTCCCCAACATACGGGTGCGTACGGTGAGGTCGAAATTATCGCGGACCAGGGCCATTGTCTGGGCGATGACAAAACCGCCACCCAGCCCTTTGACGAACCGGGCAATCAGCAGGGTGAGCATGTCCGGCGGGATGGCGCAGCCTATGGTGCCGATCAGCACGACGATACCGCCCCAGATATAGCCGCTCCGCCGCCCGAGACGGACGCGTAGATGATGACCGGCCGCCGCCCCCACGATGGAGCCGACCATATAGATCATCGATGCCCAGGTGTAATAGGAGAGCCCGCCGATATCGGCGACCACCGTCGGCATGATGGTGTTGATGATAAAGATATCGAGCGCGTGCAGCGCGACCCCGAGATTGAGCAGCAAGGTCCATTTGCCACGGCCGTCCCGGAACAGCTCCGCCCAGCCGGCGCGTTTTTCCGTTTCGGCGGGGGCTGATTCATTATTTCCGGTCATTTCTGCAATCTAGAACGGCCTCCGCGCCGCGCCAAGCCGTGGCCAGCCCTTTCGAGCACCGCTATCATGCGGCCATGACAATTCTGAGCGTCCTCGACCAATCCCCCATCCTTGCCGGCAAGACACCCGCGGATGCGATCAACGACACGCTGGCGCTGGCGCGTCACGTGGATGCGCTGGGCTATCACCGCTACTGGCTTGCGGAACATCATTCGAGCGGCGGTCTGGCGGGGGCATCGCCGGAAATCCTGATCGGACAGGTGGCGGCCCATACCAGCCACCTGCGTGTGGGTTCGGGCGGGGTCATGCTCGGCCATTACAGCGCGCTCAAGGTGGCGGAGAATTTCCGCATGCTGGAGACGCTTTATCCCGGCCGCATCGATCTCGGTGTCGGCCGCGCGCCCGGCAGCGACCAGATCACCGACCAGGCGCTTTCCGTCGGTCCCGGATCACTGGGTCCGCAACATTATCCGCAACAGGTACGCGACATGATCGCCTGGCTGCATGACGCCATGCCGGACGATCACCCCTTCGCCAAGGTCCGCGCCATGCCCGCCGGACCCGGCGCCCCGGAGGTCTGGCTGCTAGGGTCTTCCGATCAAAGCGCTGCGGTCGCCGCCTATTTCGGCGCGCCTTTTTCCTTCGCCCATTTCATCATGGGAGAGGGTGGGTCCGACGCGATGGAGTTTTATCGCCAGAATTTCCAGCCTTCCGATATCAATCCGGAGCCGCAAGGCAGCGTCGGCATTTTCGTTATTTGCGCGGAGACCGACGAAGAGGCCGAGGAGCTGATGATCGTGCGCGATCTCTCCTCCGTGCTTCAGCGTACCGGGCGCGGCGGGCCGGTCCCGACGATAGAGGAAGCGCGTGCCTACGAATATTCCCCGCAAGAGGAGCAGTTAAGGCTCTATAACCGCCAGCGCTTCATCTGGGGCGCGCCGGACCGGGTGAAGGAAAAGATCGAGGTGCTGGCCGACGCCTATAAGGTCGATGAATTCGTGGTTTTGACCATTTGCCCGACATTCGAGGCGCGTTGCCGGTCATACACGTTGCTGGCGGACGCCTTCGGGCTGGAATCGCGTTAATTGGCGGCAACCTTTCTTTAAAATTCCTGATTTAGCCTGCCTGTCGACGCGGGAAATGAACGGGCCGGAAAATGGGCGCGATTGCCTATGACGATGCGATAGAGGTTGTGCGGTCGGGCGACGGGGAAACCCGCGCGCGGCTAGGCGCCGATCCCGGAACTCCGCCCGAATTCCTCTATTATCTGGCCGAAGACCCGGACGTTGCCGTGCGCCGCGCGGTCGCCGAAAACCCCAATACGCCCAACAAGGCCGATCTGCTGCTGGCCAAGGACGCCGATATGGGGGTGCGCTGCATATTGGCGCGCAAGCTGGTCGGGGACGGGTTGGATGACGACGAACGCGCGAAGCTCTGGCGCATGGGGTTTACCATCCTCGAGACATTGATGCGCGACCAGTTCGTGCAGGTGCGCAGGATTCTGACCAATGCCTTCCACGCCGATCCCGCCGCGCCGCATGATGTGGTTCTGGGCCTTGCCCGCGATGCGGAACAGGAGATCGCCGCGCCGGTTCTGGCGGATTCGCCGGTTCTCACCGAGGACGATCTGGTGTCCATCATCGAGGACGGCGCGCCGGGCTGGGCGCAGGACGCCATCGCCGGGCGCGAGGCATTGCCGCCCGCTGCCGCCGATGCGGTGATTGAAGCGGGCGATGGCAGGGCCGGGGCGACGTTGCTGGCGCGTAAGGACGTGGCCTTGTCTCAACAATGCCTCACCCGCGCCGTCGAACAGGCGGAAAAAACGCCAGAATGGCAATCGCCCCTGGTGGTGCGCCCCGACGTCAAAGGCAGCTTGCTGGTCCGGCTCGCCCGGTTTGTGGCCGCGCCTTTGCTCTCGATGCTGCGCGCGCGGCCCGATATCGACGCCGAAACGGCGAAGCAGGTCGATGACGCCATTTGCTCCCGGCCGGGGCAGGAGACGAAAGAAGCGCGAGATGCCGCGGCGGCCGCCGCGAAACCCCCACCGGAAAAATAGGCGGTCGAAACCGCGGCCGAGGCGGCTGCGCGGGCCCGTGCCCTGCATGAGGCGGGTGAGCTCTCCGATGTCGTGGTCTCCGCCGCGCTGGAAGCCCGCAACACCGCTTTCGTTCTTCATGCCATTGCGCTGCGTTCGAATATCCCTGTCGATGCCGTAAAGCGGATAATCAAATCGCAAAGCGCGCGCACCGTGATGGCGCTGTCCTGGCGGGCAGGCCTGTCGGCCCGGTTCGGGATGGAGCTGCAGCGCGGCCTCGCCCGCATTGCCCCGACCAAGCTGCTTAACGCGCGGGGCGGATTCGATTACCCGATGTCCGAGGAAGAGATGACGGCGCAGCTGGCGCTCTTTGGCTAGCCGTTCCGGGGCGACAAGACTCCAGGCTCGGGTGCGCGGCAGCCCGAATCCCGTTAAACTCCTGAAAAACAGGGTTTCTTGAGAAAGGATCGCGGCCTCATGGCGGTCAGACAGTCCGTTATGGCCGGCGTCGTCTGGATGGTGTTGTGCACCGGGTTTCAGGCGGCGGCGAGTGGTATGGTGCGGATGTTGTCGAGTGATATCGGCGTCTTCCAGCTATTGCTGTTTCACGGGTTGATCGGGTCCGTGCTGATGACGCCCTATATCGCGCGGCTGCCCGCCGGAACGATGGCGCGGGCGCGTACCCATCTCGGCAAGTATTTCATGCGCGGCTTTCTCTCCTTTGTCGGGATGGCGGCGTCTTTTTACGCCTATTCGGTGATGGATATCGCGAATGTTCAGGCGCTGCTCTTCACCACGCCGCTCTTCACCATTCTTCTGGCCAGCCTGATGCTGGATGAATTCGTCGGGGTGCGCGGATGGATCGCCTGCCTTATCGGGTTTCTCGGCGCGCTGATCATTGTCCGGCCCGGCTTTATCGATCTTAATCTCGGCGCCATCGGGGCGTTGGCCGCGGCCTTGTCCTTTGCCGCGGCGAATATCGTCATCCGCCGCCTGTCGGTGACGGAAAACCCGGTGCTGATCACCTTGGCCGCCAATGTGACCATCGTGCCGTTTGCCGCCGTGATCGCGATCCCGGAATGGGTGACGCCGGCCTGGGAAGACGTGCCGCTGATCCTGCTGATGGGGGTCTGTTTCATGCTGGCGCAGATTTTTCTCGCTCTGTCGATCGGGGCGGCGGATGCGCGCATTGTGCAATCGGTCAATTTCCTGCGCCTGCCCTGGGCGGTGCTTTTCGGTTGGCTGATGTTCCGCGAACTGCCTGATCTCTGGACTTATATCGGCGCCATCGTGATCTTCCTCGCCGCCTATGACGTGCTGATGCGCGAACGGAAAAAACCCCGATGATGGCTGGCGCTCCGCAATCGAAAGCCATGCAGGGCATCATGTGGATGGTGCTGGCAACAATCGGTTATTCGATCAATGCCGGGCTGGTGAAGCAGCTTTCGGCGGACCTCAACACCATGGAAATGGTGTTCTGGCGTTCGGTCTTCGCGATTCTGTTTTTGTTGCCCTGGCTGATGCGAAACTTCGCCGAAGGGGCGGGGGCGGTAAAGCGGCAATGGAAGCTGTTCGCCCTGCGCGGGTTGCTCACCTATGCGGCGATGGCCACGACCTATTTCGCGTTGGCGAACATGCCGATTGCCGAGGTCTATGCCCTGCAATTCACCAATGCGTTGTTTACGATTCTGGGTGCGGTGCTGGTACTCGGCGAACGGGCCGGGCCCAAAACCTGGGCGGCCTGTGCGGTCGGATTCGGCGGGGCGCTGATTATTTTGCGCCCGGGTTTTGAGGCGGTGACCATCGCCGCGATGGCGGCGCTCGCTTCCGCCGTGCTCTACAGCGCGACCAACGTGACCATCAAGATACTCTCTCGGACAGAGGCGACCACGACAATCACCGTGTTCGGCAATCTGATCATGTTGTTGATCTCCGCGATCCCCATCCTGATTGATTTTCGTCTGCCGCCGCTGGAGGCCTTCCCCTGGATTATCGCGCTGGCGGTCTTCACCACGGCGGGGCAGTGGTGCCTCGCCCATGCGATCGGGCTCGCCGATGCCCGGGTTGTCTGGCCGTTCGATTTCCTGCGCCTGCCCTTTACCGCGCTGATCGGCTGGTTCTTCTTCGCCCAGCTGCCCGATATCTGGAGCTGGGTCGGCGCTGTCGTGATTTTCGGGGCAAGCTATTATGTCATCCGGCTCGAAGCGGGAGGAAGGAAAGGATGAACAGGCTGCCCGACGCGGTGATCGGCGCGTTCTGGATGCTGGTCAGCGCGCTCTGCTATGTCGCCTCTGCCACCATCCTGCGCGGTTTGGGCGACGCCTATAGCCCTTTTGAGCTGACCTTTATCCGTTCTCTGATCGCGACCGCGATCATCCTGCCGATGTTCCTGCATCAAGGCGGCAAGATGACCCTGATCCCGCCGCGTTTTCTGATGCATCTGGCGGTCGCCGGGTTTTCCTATCTCGGCATATTGTTCTGGTTTCAGGCGGCCGCCATCATGCCGGTCGCGGATTTCTTCGCCCTGCAATTCACCACGCCCTTGTTCACCATCGCGCTCGCCATCATCTTTCTGCGCGAGCGGGCTGACGCGGCAAGCTGGGCCGCCACGCTGGTCGGGTTCGCGGGGGTGTTGATCGTGCTGCGCCCCGGCATGCTGGAAATCACCTTCGGCGCCATCGCGGCGCTGCTTTCTTCCGTCGGTTATGCCAGCGTCAATACGGTGATCAAGTCGCTGTCCCGCACGACATCGGCCACCATCATCGTATTTTACGGTAATTTGCTGCTCGCCCCGATATCCATGCCGATGGCGCTGGCGGACTGGAAAACGCCGCTTCTGGAAGACTGGCCGGCCATTCTCGGCGTCTCGATCCTGTCCACCTTCGGCTATCTGACGATTACCAAGGGCATCACCTTGGCGCCCGCGCGGGTGGTGCAGCCGGTGAATTTCATGCGCATGCCGTTCGCCGCCGTAGCGGGTTGGATTTTCTTCACTGAGTTCCCCGATCTCTGGACCTGGGTCGGGGCGGTGGTGATTTTTCTCTCCACCACCTATGCGGTACAGCGCGGCGCGCGCCAGCGCCAGCAGGCCGGACCGGCGGGGGAAAAATCATGATCACGCTTTATGCCTGGCCCACGCCGAACGCCCACAAGATTTCCATTATGCTGGAGGAATGCGGGCTGGCATACCAGGTGAAGGCGGTGGATATCACCGCCGGCGATCAGTTTACGCCGGAATTTCTCGCCCTTTCGCCCAATAACCGCATGCCGGCGATTACCGATAGTAACGGGCCGGATGGCGGGACGATTTCGATATTCGAATCCGGCGCGATCCTGATCTATCTGGCGGACAAGACCGGAAAATTCTGTCCGGAAAACGGCGCGGGGCGCTATGCCGTCCTGCAATGGCTGATGTTCCAGATGGCCAATCTCGGCCCCGTTGCCGGCAACGCGCAGCATTTCCGCGACGCCGCCCCTGAAAAAGTACCTTATGCGATCCGCCGCTTTTCGGATGAGGCCGGCAGGCTTTACGGGGTGATGGACCGGAGGCTTGGCGACGCGCCCTATCTGGCGGGCGCAGATTATTCCATCGCCGATATGGCGTGCTGGCCCTGGGTGCGTCTGCACCGCTATCACGGCCAGCCCTGGGACCCGTTCCCCAACGTCAAACGCTGGTTCGACGCGATATCCGAACGCGACGCGGTGCAGAAGGGGATGAGGTTGTTGGCCGACAAACGCGCCAAGCCGAAGGACGTGCTGAACGATCAGACCCGCGACGTGCTGTTCGGCAAGACGCAGTTCGAACGGCGTTAGCCCGTCTTCTCCCCGCGCGTTTCGCGTCGGGTGGTGATATAGGTCGAGGTAAAGATCACCAGCGCCCCGGCGACCACCCAGGCCGAGAATGTCTCGCCCCAGAAGGCCCAGGCGATCACCGCGATAAAGGGCAGGCGCAGGAAATCCAGCGGGAACAGAACCGACGTATCCGCATGGACCAGCGCGCGGCTCATGCAGTAATGGGTGATCATGCCGGACAGACCGAGCCCCAATATCCACGGCACATGCCGCCATTCGGGCATCACCCAGACATAAAGCGCCGGGATGATTAAAAGCACGATCTGGATGGCATTCATGTTGAACACCATGGTCGAGGCAGAATCCAGCATCGACAGCTTTTTGACCATGACGTTGTTGAGGGCGAAGAAAATCGCGCCGAGCACGACCATCAGCACGGCGGGCTGGACCTCCGCGAAGCCGGGGCGGATGATCATCAGAACCCCGCAAAAGCTCGCCGCCATGCCGTACCAGCGATAGCGGCTGACCTTCTCGCCAAGGGTCAGCGCCGCCATTCCCGCCGTCATCATCGGGATCGTGTATTCGATGGAGGTTACTTCGGCCAGCGGCACGGTGATGATCGCGAAGAACACGCAATATTGTGCCGCCACATGGGTGATGTTGCGGACCACCTGAAAGCCGGGGCGATGGCTGATCATGCCGCGCCAGCCATTGGAAACCGCAAAGGGCGTGATCACGATGAGCCCGATCAGGGCGCGTAGAAACAGAAGTTGCGGTACCTCGATATCAGGTTTCAGCGCGCGCACCGATATCGCAATGCCGCCGAGACCCGCGACCGCGACCAGCATCCAGAGGATGCCGCGCATGGTGTCGCGTTCGGCCGGGGACGCGGCCTCCGGCGCCGCGATCACTGTGTTTGCCGTGTCAGGAACATTATGGCGCGAACCTTACACCCGGCGCCTGAATCTGGCGAGGGCGGCATTTACAGTTTCGTGCCGTCCGAATAGGCTTTCCGCGGCATTGGAAAAACCACGGGAGACAGCTTGATGGATGGTTCTGCGGCGCTCAAGGAACTCAGGCACAACGTTATCTACAGCGATTTGCGCGAATATATCGAGGCGGTGGACGAGCTTGGTGAGCTGCGCCGCATCGACGGGGCGACCTGGGAAGAGGATATCGGCCTCGCCACCGAGCTGTTGCAGCATAATGAATGGGCGCCCTGCGCCCTGTTCGACAAGATCCCCGGTTATCCCGACGGGTATCGCGTTTTTACCAATTTTTTCGGCGGGCGGCGTCAGAACGTGACGCTCGGCTTTCCGCCGGAGCTTTCCAAATACGAACTCAGCCAGGTTTTCAACAAGGCCTATGCCTCGGTGGTCAACAACCCGTTGCCCTATGTCGAGGTCAAGGACGGCCCCGTCCTGGAAAATGTTATCGAGGGCGATGACGTCGATGTGCTGAGATTCCCGGTACCGCTCTGGCACAAGGACGATGGCGGACGATATATCGGCACCGGGTCGTTCAATGTCACCCGCGATCCCATCGAAGGCTGGATCAATGTCGGCACCTATCGCGTGATGGTGCAGGACGCAAAGACCGTCGGTTTCTATATCTCACCCGGCAAGCATGGCCGGCTGCATCGTCAGAAATATATGGACGCCAATGAGCCGATGCCGGTCTGTGTCGTTGTCGGGGTCGATCCGTTGAGCTTCCTGATGTCATCGAGCGAAATTCCCTATGGGGTCTGCGAATTCGACATCATGGGGGCCTATCGCGGCAGCCCGACCGAGGTGGTGATCGGCAAACATACCGCCCTGCCTTTTCCGGCCAGGGCGGAAATCGTGCTCGAAGGGTTCTGCTATCCCGACCGCCAGCGGCTGGAAGGGCCGTTCGGCGAATGGACCGGCTATTACGGCAATCCCGAACATCATGGCCCGACGCTGGATATCAAGGCGATCTATCACCGCAACGATCCGATCATGCTGGGCTGTCCGCCGCAGCGCCCGCCGGAGGAACAGTCGCGTTATCGCGCGGTGGTGCGTTCCGCGCTGTTGCAGGAACAGATCGATGCCGTCGGAATCCCCGATGTACAGCGCGTCTGGTGTCATGATTGCGGCGGCGGGCGGATGTTCACCGCGATCTCGATCAAGCAGCGCTATCCCGGCCACGCGACCCAGGCGGGGCAGATCGCCAGCCAGTGCCGGCTGGGCGCCTATGCCGGCAAGTTCGTCGTGGTCGTCGATGACGATATCGATGCCTCGAACCTTGACGATGTGATGTGGGCGATGTGCTTCCGCACCGACCCGGCCAGCGATATCGATATCATCAACGCCGCCTGGTCGACCGGGCTAGATCCGTTGATCCATCCCGACCGCAAGGAAGGCGGCGATACCACCAACAGCCGGGCGATTATCAATGCCTGCAAGCCGTTTCACTGGATGGACAAGTTCCCGCGGGTCAACATGCCGGATGAGGAAACCGCGCGGAAGGCGCAGGAACGCTGGGGCTGGCTACTGGCGCATAACAATCCGCCGGACTAAGCGCTATCGCGGCGCGCCGGCCCTCTCCCTCTCCCAACGACAGTACCCTTTGGGAGGCCGGGTGGGGGAGCTGGCTGGAACCGTAATGTTTATGAAATGCGCAACGCGCATTTAATGTGGGGCCGATCTGGCCTCATGGCGGGTCATGTAAAGCGTTGCGCCGGCGATAACCGCGGCGCCGGCCCAGGTCCACATATCCGTCGTCTGGTCGAACAGGAGCCAGGCAATCGCCGCGGAGATCGGCAGGCGCAGATATTCGATCGGTTCCACGATAGTGGTTTCCGCATGGACCAGCGCGCGGACAAGGCAATAGGGCGCGAGCGTGCCCGCGCCCGCGAGCAGTAACAGCGCCGGGATATCGGCGACCTCTGGTGTGACCCAGGTGAAATCGGCGACCGGAACACCCAATTCGGGTATCAGCGTCGCGATCAGATAACCGACACCCATGGAGATCGCGGAAAAGGTCGCGACCATAAGCTGGTAATAAAACGTTGTGGTGTTCGGGTGATCGGTGCCGCCGAGCGAGCGGGTATAGATCGCAACCCCGGCATAGGCGAGCGCCGAGCCCAGCACCAGAAACGCCGCCGGGCTGATCGGCAGGGTGCCGGGCCGCAAAATAATCAGCACGCCGGCGAACCCGATCAGGGTGGGGATCAGCCGTCCCGGTCCCGGCCGTTCACCGAGAAAGACGATGGCGAGGATGACCACCATAAGCGGCACGGTAAAATGCAGCGAGACGGCGGTTGCGATCGGCAGGGCGGAAAGGCTGGCGAACCACAGCCACATACCGGTGAAGTTGCACAGATTGCGCTGTACATGGGTCCAGAAGCGGGTGGTCTTGAGAAACCCGAACCCTTTCCAGCAGACGATGGAGAGAAAGATCGTCATGCCGATCACATTTCGGAAAAAAACCAGTTCGATCGCCGGGATGTGCTTCAGCAGGTTAACCGCATTGGGGACAACCGAATGCCAGGCCGCCGCGCCCAGCCCCCAGAATGCACCGACAATCACATCGTGACGGGTCATCGGCCCGACCGGGCCTTTTGCATGCGAACTCATTGAGGGAACTTATAACAAATCGCGCGGGACCGCTCTCCGCTAGCGGTAGAGCGCAATTCCGCCGATGCGGCGATCGATATCCGCGATGATGCGTTTATAGGCGGGGCTGTTCACATCGCCGTAGCGCCGTTTGAACTGGGCCACCGTCAGCCCTTCCGGCAGATCCTTGAAGGCGGGGAAAAACACCCTTTCGCTGGTGGCGTTTGCCAGCGCATCCTGAAATTTCCGCGCGGACGTCGCGTTCTTGACGGCATCCTTGGCAAAGCGCACGCCGGTTCGGTCGGCGCCGATATCGGTGAATCTGAACCCGCTCTTCTTGTCGGTGTCCTTAACCTCTTTGAGCTCTCCGATGATATTGGCCGCGACATCGCCGCCGGTCAGGGTTAGCCCCGCCGAAATCCAAAAATGCTGTACGAAGTCGTGGCGCCCGTCGATCCGAATTGTCCTGACCGATCGCGGGCGGTTCTTCATCCCTTCCGGCCTGACGTCACCAACAAATTTTTCAAAACGTGTTTCTCCCAGGATAATGGACAGCGCCAATATCGCGGCTTCATTCTCCGCCACCGGGTCGCCGTTTACCGACCGTTCTTTCGCCAGCCGGAATATTGGCCGCATCACCTGAAGCACCGTTACACGGCCCTTGCGCGGCAGCGGCGATAACAAATTGTGCAGTTCCGCGTAATAGAACCGGACGCGGACCGGATCGCTTACCGTTACCTGGCGTTTGGCGGCCAGCTTGATGTCTTCCATCAGGCGGGGCGGCGGTTGGAAGGAGATGGTGACGGTATCGCCCGCGACCCGGACACCCTTGACCGCAGAAAGCACCTCCTTGCCCTTGCCGGGCCCCATCGCGCGGTCCAGCGCCATTTCCATTGCCGGTTCGATCACCCAGTCCGGAATTTCCAGCGATCCGATGGCGAGGCGCGAAATACGCAGCCCGCCCCGCGATGGGACTATAACCAGACGGATATTCAGATATTTGCCGAGGAGTTGTTCGATCTGCGGTCCGCCCGGAATTTGTTGAACAGGCAATTCGGCGGCGACCGCGCCGATCACGCCGTAGCGCGTCACCTGAACCTTGGTCGCGACATTCTTCAGAACGCCCGTTGCGCCCTTGAGCAGGGTGTTGAGTTCCGCCGTCGATGCCTGGACCCGGGTAATCTGATCCGTCGGCATGGTGCGCGGGTCGTAACGCTGCGCCAGCGTTTTGGCGTTCTGGAGATCGCGGAAATTGATGTCGCCCAGCCGGGCGATCATGGGCTGTTTATCGACCGCCATGATGACGGCGGCGACCGGCGCGCCGAGGACGGCGAAAAAGACGAGAATGAGAAAAAGACGGAATAGACAACCCATCGCATGATACCTGTTATAAGCGCCGCGTATCCGCCAACCCCGCAGCGACAGTCTTCATAGCAAATCGCGCCCGGTCAGGACACCAGAAAGAGATTGAGCGCATAAAGGATTGCGGCGCAGACCGCGCCGAGCCCGAATGCATAGGCGATATTGGGCAGGGTGATCACCCTGGCGGGGTTGAGATTGAACATGACGGACCCGGTGATGATGGTCAGGCTGCCGAGCGAAATCAGCGTGCAAAGGCCCCATCCGACCAGCAATGCCTGCATCAGGACCAGGTCGGCGACACCGGTCGGGATATTGACGAAGATCACCAGTAGCATGGTCCCGGGCACAATGGCGTGAATGCCCATCAACCCGGCGATATTCATGCACATGATGACGATGAAAATGACGGCAACCGGCGCGAGGTCCAGCGATTTCAGCCAGTCCAATATGCCGCTTTCCGACATCGCCGCCTCAAACACCGTGCCGAGCGTGATGGCGCAGGTCATCAGCATGGTTTCAGGTCCGATCCGGCCCGCGCCCTGTTGTGTCGCGATCAGCCCCGAGACGACGGTTTTCGGACCGATGACCAGCAGTGCCAGCAGACAGGGGACCGGCAGGCCGATGACCAGCGAATGCAGGGTGGACCAGCCGGTCAGGGCGCTTGTCCCGATGACGATGGCGGCGGTCAGGAACACGCCGGGGATGATGGGCCCAAGGCTGACCAGAGTACGGCCGATTCCCGCCGGGTTGCGTTCACCGTCCATAATGACGGCGGAGGCCAGTAATCCGAGAACGGTCAAGGCCAACCCCAGCGACACCGGCTGCCAGAGCGGCACGGCGGGCAGGTATTCGCTCGCCACCGCCATGCCGACGATAAAAGGCGACCAGAACGGCACCAGCGCCATCCCTCGCGCCGCGATCAGGAATATTGCGCGGCGCTCCGCTTCGGGTGTGTCGCGTCCGACGATGGGGGCGAGGACGGCAAAGACCCCGACCTGAAGGATCGCGCCGATAAAATGCGCACCGGTGACAATGCCGCCCGCCCGCGCATCCGGGGGCAGGGAGGCAAAGGCCTGCCGCGCCCGGCCGGTTTCAGGGCGGCGGTCGGCGGTTGCGCGCAGCAGGACAAGCGTCGCCAGAAAGGCCGGAAAGATGGCGGCGCGTTTGAGCCCGTCCAGCACTGCTTCCCCCACGCCGTACCGCAAGGCGAGCCAGGCGGCAGCCAGGGTGATGACCGCGCAAAGTATTTGCACGGACCGGCGCGTGCGCGGCAGCGACAGAATGGCGAAGCTGACCAGCAACCCGGTGGTGGCCGCCATCAAAGCCCGGGAGTCAAAGAATATGGTGGCAATACCCAGCACCCACAGGATCAGGGCATGAAACTGCAAGGTACGGGTGAAGGGTTCGAAGGGGCGGTCGTGGGTCACGTGCAAATCCGGGATTGAGGCGGATATATTAGGCCGGAAACCGCCAATTCCGCCATTCCCGGTCACGGGAACTGTCGGATCAGGTCGGCTTGCTATAAAATCACCGCATTCCGGCGTCACACAGGGCGCACTCAGGAGGATCGACATGACCAGAATTCTTGCTTCACTTTGCGCGTTTTTGCTGATTGCCCCCGCCGCATTGGCAGCGGACGATAAACCGGCGCCACGCACTATTGTGGTCAGCGCGACCGGCACGGTTGAGGTGGTGCCCGATATGGCGGAAATCCGCACCGGCGTTACAACCCGGGCCGATAGTGCCCGTCAGGCGGTGGATGCCAATAACGCGGCCATGGCGCGGCTGATGAGGGTTCTGGACGCGGCCAGGAATGCGGCGCGTGACATCCGCACCAGTAATTTCTCCGTCAATCCGGAATACAAGCATGTGCGGGGGGAACAGCCCCGTGTCATCGGCTACCGGGCGGCGAACACCGTGCATGTCCGCATCCGCGATATCGATAACGTTGGCAAAATACTGGATCAGGTCGTCACCGCTGGTTCCAACACCATTCAGGGAATCGGGTTTACGGTTTCCAAGCCGGATGCGCTGACCGATCAGGCCCGGCGCAAGGCGGTGGCGCTTGCGGTTTCACGGGCCAAATTGCTGGCCAACGCGGCGGGGGCGGAGCTCGGGCCGGTGCTGCAGATTTCCGAAGGCGCGGTCCGGGTGCCGCAACCGCGTATGCTGGCGGCCCGCGCCGTCGCTCAGGATTCCGTTGTTCCGGTGTCGCGCGGCAGCCAGACACTTAGCGCGACAGTCACCATGCGCTTTGCACTTAAATAGTTTATTTCGTGACTCTCCAGGCGGCGACGGCGGTGATCATGCCGGCAACGCACATCGCGGCCATGGCGTAAAAGGCCTGTCCGCCGAAATTCTCGTAAAGCACGCCCGCCGCCATGGTGGAAATCGCCATCGCTCCGCCCACGGCGGTACTGGAATAGATGCTCTGCGCGGTTGCCGCATAATTCGCCGGGATCATCCGGGCAATGAAATGTAACCCCGCCAGATGAGTCGCCCCGAAAGTAAATGCGTGCAGCAGCTGTGCCGCGACCAAGGCGGGCAGGGCGGTGGTTTCGGCCAGAATTACCCAGCGGACGATTCCCGCCAGCGCGGCGAGTATCAGAAAATGCACGGGCTGTAACTTCTTGAGCAGCGCACCTGAAATGGCGAACAGGATGATCTCCGCGATTACTCCTTCCGCCCAGAGCGCGCCGATCACGCCTTCGCTGATTCCCGCCTCGCGCCAGTGGATCGTCGCGAATCCATAAAGCACGCCGTGGCTTGCCTGCACCAGCGCCGCCCCCAACATGAAAACCAGAACCGGCGGAGAGGCCAGCACCGCCTTTACCGGCGCGAAGAAATCGCGGTTTCCCGGCGTATCGGTCCGTGGCAGGAAATGACAGGCCGCGACGGTCAGGGCGATAAAGCCGATGATCAGCCAGAGGATGGCGTCCGGGTGCCGGCCTTCCAGAAAAAGTCCGCTGAAGCTCGCCGTTGCGATAAAGGTGATCGAGCCCCAAAGCCTTACCCGTCCGTAATCCACTACCCCGTCCCGGACCTTCAGCATGGTGACCGCGTCGCCGAGCGGCATCAGCGCGAACAGCAGCATGGTGGCCGGGATGCTGACCGCCAGCAGCGCCCAGAAACCGTCGGCCGGGAAAAACAGGAGATGCACGGCGAGACTAACCCAGGCGAGGGCGATCATTAATCGGTCGGGACGACCGAACCGGTCCGCGAATTGCGCCAGCAGAGGGTTTGAAAAGGCGCGCACCCACATGCCGGCGGAGATGACGAATCCGATCTCGGCCGGCCCCAGCCCGCGCGATTCCAGCCATACCGGCCAGAAGGGCAGCATCACCCCGATCACCAGAAACAGGGCGCCGTAAAAGAAGGAAATGCGTGTCGCCATGTCGGGCCGGTCCGGGGTTTCGCAATTTTGTTGAGCAACGCATAGTAACGGCGAACCGACGAATCATGAGGGTATCCAATGGCGCGACAAACCATCCAGGCCGATACAACCGCCGAGGCCTACCTGGCCCTTCTTGCCGACCGCGGGGTCGATTACCTGTTCGGCAATGCGGGCACAGATTTCGCCTCCATTATCGAGGCGCTTTCGAAGGCGCAACTCGGCGAGGCCAAGGCGCCGACGCCGGTTACCGTGCCGCATGAAAATGTCGCGGTGTCGATGGCGCATGGTTATTACCTTGTGACGGGCCGGCCTCAGGCGGTGATGGTGCATGTGACGGTGGGCACGGCGAATGCGGTTTGCGGAATCATGAATGCCGCACGCGAGCGCGTGCCGATCCTGTTCGCCGCCGGGCGCACCCCGATCAATGAAGACGGCGCGCCGGGATCACGTTCGATCTATATCCATTGGGCGCAGGAAATGTTCGATCAGGCCGGGATGGTCCGTGAACTGGTCAAATGGGAATACGAACTGCGCAATCTCGAGCAGCTGGAGACCGTTGTGGACCGCGCGTTCAGCGTCGCCATGAGCCATCCTCGTGGGCCGATCTATCTGCAATTGCCGCGCGAGGCGCTGGCTACCCCGCCGGGAGAATTCACCTTTAATTCGCCAGGCGTGGTGCAGCCCGCGGCCGTGCCCGCCCCCAATCCGGAGGCGGTGGACCGGGCGGCGGATTTGCTGTCAAAGGCGAAGAATCCCCTGATCATCGCGTCTTCCTTCGGCCAGAACCCGGCCGATGTCGCGGTGCTGGAGGATTTCGCCCAAAAGCACGCTTTTCCCGTGGTCAGCTACCGGCCGCGCTATATCAACCTGCCGCTCGATCATCCCATGCATGCCGGGTTTGAACCGGGCGCCATGCTGCCTGAGGTCGATGTGGTGCTGACGCTTGAATCCGATACGCCGTGGATTCCCTCGCTGCATAAGGTGAACCCTGACGCGAAGATCATTCAGGTCGGGGTCGATCCGCTTTTCGCCAACTATCCGATCCGGGGATTCCAGAGCGATGTGACCATTGCGGCGGATCCGGCGCCGACCCTGCAGGCCATCGACAGCGCCATGTCGTCGGCGTCCGGCGCGGACGACCGGCGAAAGACGATGGCGGAGAAAAAGGCCGCGGTCGCCGAGAACATGGCGGCAACGATTGAAAGACAGAAAACCGGCGGGCCGATGGAATATCAGTGGCTGGCCCATTGCATCGGCAATGTGATGAATGAAGACGACCGGCTGGTCAGCGAATCCCAGCTGCCGGTGCCGTTCCTGGGGTCGCGCAAGGCGGGCACGTTCTTCGGCACCAGCCCGGCGGGCGGTCTCGGCTGGGGGCTCGGCGCCGGGCTCGGCGTGAAACTCGGCACGCCGGATGCGCGAACCATCTGCGTTGTCGGCGACGGCTCCTATATGTTCGGCAATCCGACGCCCGCGCATTTCGTCGGTGCCTCGCTGGAATTGCCGATGCTGACCATTATTCTGAATAACCGCATGTGGGGATCGGTGCGTAAGGCAACGCTCGGCCTGCATCCGGATGGCGCGGCTTCGCGGCTTAACCGCTCGCCGCTGACATCGCTGGAGCCCAATCCCGAGTTCGAAAAGATCGTCGAGGCCAATGGCGGTTATGGCGAACGGGTCGATAACGCCGAAGATTTGCCGGGCGCGCTGGAACGCGCGCTCAAGGCGGTGGATGTCGAAAAACGCCAGGCAGTGCTGAACGTGCAGACGATCTATGACGACGCTCAGGCGCTCGCGGATGCGCGGCGGTAGTGCAGCGGATTAATAGCCGCGGTTAACGCGGCGGGTAGCCGAAACGGTCCAGGGGCGGATCGCCAAAATGGCCCTGCGGCGGGCCCCGTCTGCCGCGCGGTCCGCCGGGTCCGCGCCGGCCGCCATGACCGCGCCCTTCGCGCATGAAATCGCTTGAAGGCGTGCCCCAGATGCAGCGCGGCCAGAACGGGTAGGTTGCGGTGACGAAATAGACGAATTTGCCGTTCAGCATGCCGCCATTGCATTGATCGAGATCGCCCGCTGCGGGCCGGTATTCCCAATCCTCCACATAGGTGCCGTCATGGGCGCCGCCCGGGCCGGAGGGGCGTTCGCCGCGTTTGAGCTTCCAGCCCGATCTGGCCTTGTCGCCGATCCAGTGGATTTCGAACCCGTCCGCGCCATAACCGATATGGCTGCCCTTGCTGGTCTTGATCAGCCCCTTTGGCACGCCGTGATAATGGTAATAACCCCGGTGATCGACATGGGCGTTATTCATATCCATGCCGAAATCGTCTGAATTGCCGATCCCTTCCAGCCGCCAGCGATGGTCGCCATGCCGGCTGAAACCGCGCCGCGAATGCGGATCGTAGCTTTCCGCCGTACCGGGCCGGATGGGGATGCCGTTCAAAGCGATCGCCACGGTCTGGTGATTGAAATCGGTCGGGGTGGCGTTCTTTTTCGGGTTGGCGGAGAAGCAGAAGCGGTTTTCCTGCTCCTCGATAGAATGCGGATTGCCGCTATTCGGGAAATCGCCGATTGCATGGTTGGGCATGCCGTTTGAAATGATGCAGCGCTGGTCGCCCTTCATTTCAATCCGTACACGGTTATCTTCCGGGGAATGGGCGGCGGCGGTCTGGGTCAGCGCCGCAAATAGCGCGGCGAGCAAGGAAATTCTTACTGGGTTTTTCATCGTCAGGCTTCTTGTTTTCCGGTGTATTTTTCCCGGATGGCGTTGCGGTCGATCTTGCCACGATCATTCTTGGGAATTTCCGTCGTTATCTCGATGAATTGCGGGCGCTTGGCCTCGGGCAATACGGATCCGCAATGAGTAAAAATATCGTCTTTGGTCAGCAGTGTGTCCGTCTTTGCCACCACAAGGCAGGCGACGGTTTCGCCCTGAATTGAATCGGGCATGCCGAAGACGGCGGCTTCCGCCACCCCGTCGAGCGTCATCAACGCGTTCTCAATCTCCAGCGGCGCGATATTGACCCCACCGCGGATGATCACATCGCGCGCGCGCCCCGTGACATGAACGAACCCGTCCGTGCCGATATAGCCGAGATCTCCGGTCTCCAGCGGCGTGCCCCGGATGGCCTCCAGCGTTCCGTCGGCATGGAGATAGGCCTGGGCATGCTGGGCGCTGATTGTCACCAGCCTTCCTTCCTCTCCCGCTGGCAGGGGTGCGCCGTCCGGTCCGATGGCCGTGACGTCCTGATACATTCCCGGCTTGCCGACGCTGCCGATCCGCCGCGTCTCGGGCCGGTTGGCACAGACCACGCCACCTTCGCTCATGCCGTAAAGCTGGACCAGCGGCACACCGTATATGTCCTCGAACCTGCGGTGGGCCTCCGGCGCCAGCGGCGCGGTGGAACAGGACACGAATCGAACCCCGTCAAAGGCGCGCCGGGCATGCTCCGGCGGCGCTTCCAGCAGGATGTTGACGACCGTCGGCACGGCGATGATCACGGTCGGGCTGTACTCAGCGATCCAGCCGAAAAAGCGCGAGCGGGAGAATTGTTTGGCCATCAACAATTCCGCACCGGTCAGTAAAACCGGATTGAGCGACAGCATATGGGCCGATGCCCAGCTCCAGGACCGGAACTCCAGAACACGGTCGTTTTCGGTCAGGGACCAGCGGTCGCGCTGATGTTGGGCGATGGCGTAATAGTTTGAGAAACAATGCAGAACGCCCTTGGGCGCGGCGGAGGTGCCGGATGTAAAACTGATGACGGCGCGGTCTTCCGGCCCGTTGACCGGGTAAGGCGGGTCGTTATCGGGCAGGGAGGCCAGCATGGCGAAAAGCCCGTCATCTTCTCCGTCATAAGGTCCGTACGGTATCCAAGTGCCCGGGCCGCCGCTGGTGATGCCGGTGCCTTCCAATTCCTTTTGCCAGAACACCGCCTTTGGGCCGATCCGGTCGAGCATTTCGGACAGATGATGCGGATTGATCTCCGTGTTGACCGTGCAATAGGTCGCGCCATAGGCCTGTATCCCGTAATAGAGGATCAGGTTTTCAATGGTGTTTTCGCCAAGGACGGCGATCCGGTCATTGGCCCGTATCCCCATCGCATGCATCAGATAGGCGACACGCGTGGTTTCGCGGTGCAGCTTTTCCCAGGTCAGGGATTTGCCGTCTTCCACCGAGCGGGCGGCGATACGGTCTCCGAACCGGTCTCGGTTGCGGGCAAGCTGGTCGTATACGGTCTCAAACCCGTCCGGGACCAAGCCGGTCGGTTGCAATATATCCGCCGCCTCAGCCATCGCCGAAAACGCGGCGGGCCGCTATTTCCGGCCCTGCATCAGATAGCCGTATTTTTCCTGCGACTTGCGGGTGACTTCCTCGCTGGGTGCGTTCGACATGGGGAATTCATCCTTCCAGTGGAACGGTATGCAGGCATCGATCACCGCGACCGAATGGGTCATATCGCCTTCCGCCCGTTTCTTGGGCGTCAGGATCGGGTCGGCCGGGCTGTCCCACGCGCCGGTGATGAAATCGATCGATTCCTTGGGGTCGGTCCGCACCATCATCGCCCAGATCAATTGGTCGAGCTGGGTCACATCGACATCGTCATCGACCACGATCACGTATTTGGAGGCATAGGCCGCCGCCCGGCATTGCGCTGCGATCTGTCCGGTCTGCCGGGCATGACCGGGATAGCGCTGCTTGATGGAGACGCCATGCAACATGCGCGAGCCGCCGGTTTCATGACACCAGACCTGCTGCACATCGGGGATGCCGGCATCGAGGATGTTCTGCTTGAGGTTGGCCGAGCGCATCACGGCGCGATAGCGTGCCAGCTCGTCCGGGCCCTGGCCCATGGGCGGTACACCGAGCAGGATCGGATCATTCCGGTGATAGATCGCCTCAACCGTCAGGTAAGTGCGCGACTCGATGCCGCCCGCGTAATGTCCGGTCCATTCGCCGAACGGACCTTCATCGCGCTCCTTGTCGTGGTGGACATAGCCTTCAAGCACGATTTCTGCATTGGCGGGGAAGGGCAGGCCGGTGACCTTGCCCTCGACAAGCTGCATCGGTTTGCCGCGCATGCCGCCGACGATGTCCATCTCAAAAGTGCCGAACGGTGCTTCGGTGCCGCCGAAATAGAAGCTGATCGGATCGCCACCCAGCACCATGCAGACCGGCATCTTCTCGCCCATCGCCTCGTATTTCTGGCGGTGAATCCAGCCGTGATGGCCGCGCGCGGTCAGGAACCCGACCGTGTTCTTGTCATAGACCTGCGCGCGATAGGCGCCGGCGTTGAGCCAGCCGTCTTCCGGATCGCGGGTAATGGAATAGGTGCCGGTGCCGATATAGCGTCCGCCATCGTTTTCGTGCCAGACAGGGGCCGGGAATTTGGTGACGTCGATATCGTCTCCGGTCAGGATATTTTCAAAGACCGGCCCGTCATCGACGATCTCGTGCTTGATGATTTTCTGATCGGTAAGGAAGGCCTCGCGATAGGCGTTCGACAATTCCCACTTGCTCAGATGATCGGGAAAGCCCAGCGTCATGTTACGCCGCGTGCCGGCAAACATGTTCATCAAAAGCCGGAATCCCTTGGGGCAGCCCTCGACATCCTCAAACACCACGCAGGGGCCGTTTTCTTCGCGCAGTACCGCTTCGGCGGCCAACCCGATATCCTCCTGCCAGTTTGCGCCTCTGATATATTCGACCTCTCCCAGCCGGTCGGCCAGAACCAGCCATTCGCGCAGATCGTCATAGGCAATATTGGCGGCGATATTGCTGCCTGAGGCTGTATTCATCGGGCTCTCTCCTGTCTGTGGTTGCCTGAATGTGGCATAGGCGTGAGCGGTCCGGCAACCCGGCTCCGCCGGTTGCGTACATCCAGCCTCTGAGGCACTCTTGCCGCAATCAAAAACACCGGTCTGGAGCAGGTTATGGCAGAGCAGAAATTCGACGATTCCTACGACATTATCGTTGTCGGGTATGGCTATTCGGGCGGTATCGCGGCGATTGAGGCGCACGATGCCGGGGCGAAAGTGCTGTTGGTCGACAAGATGCTGGAGCCGGGCGGGATTTCGGTCTGTTCCTATGGCGCGATGCGCTCCGCCCATGACGCGGATCAGGCTTTCAAATATCTTAAAACTACCAATGCGGGACGCACGTCGGATGCGGTGCTGCGCGCGCTGGCTGACGGGATGTCGAAGATCGAGCCCTATATGCGCAAGCTGGCGAAGGCCAATGGCGCGGTCATCAACCCGCGCGAAAAGGTCGCGAACTATCCGTTCGAAGGGTACGACACGTTTTATCAGACCCTGATTGAGGAAATTCCCAATTTCGATCCGGACACTCATTACGCGCATGTGCGCGGCGCGCCGGGCGGGGCGAAAGTGTTCAAGACGCTGGAGGATAATGTCGGCCAGCGCGATATCGATATCTGGCTGGAATCACCGGTCGAGGGCCTCATTACCGCCGACGGGTCAAAGGAAGTCACCGGCGCGGTCATCGCGCGCAAGGACGGGGTCCGCCGGGTTCAGGCGAAAAAAGCGGTGATCCTGGCCTGCGGCGGGTTCGAGGCCAATGAGGAGATGAAGAAACAATATTGGCAGATGTCGCCGGTCTTCGCCGCGACCAATAGCTCCAACACCGGCGACGGTATCAAGATGGCGCAGGGGCTCGGCGCCAAGCTCTGGCATATGTGGCATTATCACGGGTCTTACGGGTTCGTGCATGACGAATACCCCTACGCCATCCGCATGAAGCGGCTGCCCGACTGGATCCCGGGCCGCGAACTCACCGCCGTGGTGCAGATGACGTGGATCGTCGTCGACAAGTACGGACGGCGTTACATGAACGAAAACCCGCCCTATACGCAGGATACCTCGCACCGGCCGATGGAACATTTCGACCCGGTGAAACAGGAATTTCCGCGCATTCCGTCCTATGTGATTTTCGATGAGGTCGGTCGCCGCCGGTACCGCGTGGGCGCGCCGACGCGGAACGATCCCAATGCCCATTATGACTGGTCGACTGATAATATGCAGGAGATCGAAAACGGGCTGATCAAAAAGGCGGATTCGATCGGCGAACTGGCGGAACAGCTCGGCATGGAAGCAGATGTGCTGGAGGCGACGCTGGATCGCTGGAACGAGCTGTGTTCATCGAAGAACGATGCAGATTTCGGCCGTCCGCCAGGCACGATGATGAAAATTCAGCGCCCGCCCTTCTATGCGGGCGAGGTCTGGCCGGTGGTGTCCAACACACAGGGCGGGCCCGAACATGACGAGCACCAACGGGTTATCGATGTCGACGAAAAGCCGATCCCGCGCCTCTACGCCATCGGCGAATGCGGCAGCGCCTGGGGGCATCTCTATATGTCGGGTGGCAACCTGGCGGAATGTCTCGTGTCGGGCCAGATCGCGGGCAAGCACGCGGCGGCGCTGGAAAGTCTCTGAGCGCCGCCGACCGATTGTCCACAGGCGTTGTAAAGGCGCTGTAACGATTCTGTCGCTGAAATTTCAAAGCCGCATCGCATGGTAACGCGACGGGGCGTCGGCCTCGCGCGATGTCATAGAGATTCCGGAGACTGAAATGGATACGATCGATTCGACCCACGCGCCAGTGGGCGCGGAAAGCGAAAATTCTTCAGATAAGGCTTATGAGGTAACGCGCCGCCGTTTCCTTGCCTTTGTCGGGGGCGCCGCGGTTCTTACCGCCACGCCGGCCGGACAGGCAGCCGCCGCGCTGTTTCATGAATATGCGGAGGATGGATTGCCGCTGAAGGGGGTGACCCCGCTGCGCCTGCCGCATCCTCTGCCGATCTATGCCGAACGCGACAGTTTCCTCGTCACCGGTCTTAACGGCGCCGGAAAGAAGATGGCGGCGGATGCCGCGGCCCAGCTTGACGCCTATGAGGTTGTCGACGATGTCGTCGTATCCCCGGAATATGAGCGCTACATGATCGTCGCCTGGGGAGACCGCGTCTTTCCCAACCCGTCCGACTATGTCGGATTCAATCACGATTATACGGGTTTCGTGCCGGTCGGCGCCGGCAAGAACGCGGGGCTGTTGTGGATCAACCACGAATATGTGTCGTTCCCGTTCTCTACCCAGTCACCCCAGCTGCCCGAGAATTACGCCGGACAGCGCGAATCCTTCACCGAAGCGGTCGGCTTTCCGTTGCCGCAGACCGTGAACCGGGAGCTGATGGGTGAGTTCCTCTATAATACCGGCGGCACGGTTGTGTATATCCGCCGCGGCGGCGACGGTCGTTTCGCCGTTGTGCCGCGCCTGCCGTTCAACCGGCGCGTCCACGGGCTTTCAGGTCTCGGCATAAATGCGGGCCGCTCGGACAAATATGCGTCGGTGACGAGCTGGGGCCGGATGGAGCACCAGAAAGGCGATGACAAATATCTGATCGGCACGGGACCGGCGGCGCGTGACGTGTTCGCCGGAGTAAATGCGGACGGGCTTGGCATTCGGGTCATCGGAACCAGCTTCAACTGCTCCGGCGGCACCACCCCCTGGGGCACCATCCTGTCCTCGGAAGAAAATTTCCAGGCCAAGACCAAGAAGCCCAAGGGCCGGAACAGGGCTTTTGTCGGCGTTCAGGAACAGGTCATGCCCAACGGGTCGCAGACCGGCTATATTCCGCACTCCACCGGCGAGCATTTCGGGCTTATCGGCGAAAAATACGGTTGGATGGTCGAAATCCCGGTGAAGGACTCCAACGCGCGGGCGCTCAAGCACACGGCGCTCGGCCGTTTCCGGCATGAGAACATCGCCTTGCGTGTGGTGCCGGGCGAAAAGCTGGTTGCCTATATGGGGGATGACCGGCGTGGCGGCCATACCTACAAATTCGTCAGCAACGGTACGGTCAAGGCGATTGACGATCCCGGGAACAGCGATCTTCTGGCCGACGGCATTTTGAGCGTCGCGCGCTATGAGCCGGGTGACGTGAAGAAGCGCGCCGCCAAGGGCAAGGGACGCTGGATCCCGTTGACTCCGTCAACCAGGACAGATCCGCTAACGCTGCAAATTCTGGCCTCGGTGGAGGTCGGCATTCGCGGCAAGGCGCAGCGCGACGGTCATATCTTCCTGCCGCAGCGCAGCGGCATCGGCGGCGCCACCAAGGATGGCGGCAAACTCAAAATTACGCTGAAGGACGATGCCGCCAAAATGGAAGGGTATCGCGGAAAGACGCTGGGTGATTTCTACGCCAGCCAGGGGGCGATCCTCTGCGACTGCTATCTGGCGAGCAATCTGGCTGGCGGCACGCCGGGCGCCCGGCCCGAAGATATCGAAGTTCACCCCGACACTGGCGAAGTGTTCATCGCTTATACCGACGGAGAGCCGGGTGGCGATGGTTATCCCGACTCGCGCGTCTTCACGGTTACCAAATACACAGAGGGCGATAACGACACGCAGCCCTTCGGCGGTATTTACAAGATGATCGATGAAACCCCGGCCGATGCCGCCGGCGCGTTCAGCTGGGACACGTTCGTCCATGGTGGTGAGGTCGGGGCCAGGGACGGCGCCGGGTTCTCTTCCGCCGACAATATGGTGTTCGATCGCGACCGCACGCTCTGGACCGTTACCGACATGTCGACCAGCCGTCACAACGGTTTCAAGACCGGAATCAAGCCGGGCATGCGCGGCGTCGATCACAAGAGCACGACCAAGGCGGATGAGCTGGTCGGTGTGTTCGGCAATAACTGGTTGTTCGCCATCCCCACCAAGGGGGCGGATGCGGGCAAGGTGATTCCCGTCGCCTACGGCCCGGTGCGGTGCGAGATGACCGGCCCGACCTTTGTCGGTGACACGCTGATCATCGCGGTGCAGCATCCCGGTGAAGGCGTGCCGATCGGCGACGGCTCGATGCTGGAGCGCGAGATTGAGCTGCTCTCGATGGATGGCGGAAAGTTGTTCAAGCAGAACCGCAAGGTGCCGCTCGGCAGCAACTGGCCGAGCAATGTCGAAGGCAACCCCAACGGCGCGCCGAAATCGGCCACCATCGCCATCGCGCCGAAGAAGTCCTGATAGAGGCTCTTATTGAAACGCCCCTCCCCTGAACCGGGGGAGGGGCGATTTATTTGCGCTTCAACCCCACCAGTAGAGGAAAATGCCGGGGTAAAGCTCGTATTGCAGGACAACCTCGAACAGCACATAGATAAAGGCGAGGGTGGCGAACGCTGAATAGAGGCTTTGACGCACCGTGTAACCGCCCCTTAATTTCATCCAGCAAAAGACGAAGACCGGCGTCACCGGCAAAAATCCGGCCAGATAGATGCCGAGGACCAGCAATCCCATCCATATAAAGACCATAAGCTCGCGGCCGACCGGTCGTTCGGTCTTGTCCACTCCTTCATCTACCTGCTGCGGCGTCTTGGCGGAAAAGAACAGGGATATCCGCTCACCCGCTTTGGTGTTTGTCAGGGTCAGCAGATCCAGAAGGATCAGCGGGATCGCCGCATAACCGACCATCAGTGGAAACATCCGGTCATTGGGCGCGTAGCTATAGCTGATCACAATAAACAGGATGATGACGGCGAGAACCGAAATCAGGAACCAGGCCGTCGGGCGGCGTTGCTCGGGGATCATGCTCATTTTTCAGCCTCCGCCTCGCGCCGCCGGTTGCGCTCGCGCACTTTCTTGCGGAAGCTCGGGAAGCCGAGGCTCAGCACCGTGAGGATCAGCAGCGTGACCGACAGCCAACGCGTCAGGAAGACGGACATGTCGCCGTCGTAAATCTGCATGGTCTGGTCGAAATTCAGTTCCGTCAGCGCGCCCAGCACCAGCGCGATGGTGAAGGTCACACGCGGATAGTTAAACCGGATCATGAAATAGCCGATGATCGCGAAGATCAGGGCAATGACCACATCGCCAATTTCGGTATGGAGCGCATAGGCGCCGACCAGCGCGATGACCGAAACCGTCGGGATCAGTACATTGACGCTGACCATGGTCAGCATCGCCATGTATTTGGCGAGGACAAGTACGACAAGGGTGGCGAAGACCACCGATACGGTCAGCGCGACCACGAGCGTGAAGACCAGCGGTTCGTTTTCCACCAGCAGTTTCTGGCCGGGTTCAATGCCGTGTAAAACCAGAACACCGAGAAACACGGCGGTTTCCGCGCTGCCCGGAATGCCGAAGGCCAATGTCGGGATCAGCGACCCGCCGTCCTTCGCGTTATTGGCGGATTCCGGCGCGATAACGCCCTTGATGTTTCCCTTGCCGTATTCGATGTCCGGATCGGGATCGCGCTGTACCTGTGTTGAATAGGACAGGAACGCCGCAACGGTGCCGCCGACGCCGGGGACCGCGCCGATAAAGGTGCCGTAACCGGACCCCACCAGCATGGTTGACCAGTTCTTGAAGACGGCCTTGATGCCGTCCGAGACGCGCGTAATGGCGATCGTAGAGGTGTCTTCGGCGATGGACCCGCCCTTGACCGCGAGGTTGATCATTTCCGATATAGCGAACAGCCCGATCAGGGCCGGCACCAGCTTGATGCCGTCTTCCAGCAGCGGAATGCCCATCGAATAGCGCACCGTGCCGGTGATGTCATAGAGCCCGACAAATCCGACCACCAGTCCGATGACGGCGGTGATCAGCCCCTGCAGCAGCCGGTCGCCGGAAGACACCGCGATGGCGCAAAGCCCGAAAATCGCCAACATGAAAAATTCCGGCGGTGTAAACAGCAGCACAATTTCCTTCATGATCGGGATTACCGCGACCAGTGAGATGACCCCGATAACTCCGCCAAGCGCGGAGGCGGTCGCGCCCGCGCCGATGGCCATTCCGGCCTTGCCTTGCTGGGCCAGCGGATACCCATCAAATGTAGTGGCCGCGTTGGGGGCGATGCCGGGTGTATTCAGCAGAATGGCGCTGACGGAGCCGCCGGTCGAGGTTGCGGCCATGATGCCGCCCATCAGAATGATCGCCTGAAACGGCTCCATCCCGAAGGTCAGGGGGATCATCAATGCGACCGCCGTGGTGCCGCCCAGGCCGGGTATGGCGCCGAACAGCAGCCCGACTGCGGAACCCGCCATCAGCAACAGGATCGAGTTGAAGGAGGCGAGATTGATAATGCCTGCAATAAGTGAATCGAACACGGCAATCGCTCAAAGTATAAGAGATATACACGGCGGCTGGGTGCCGCGCGCGAAATGGAGAAAAACCGGCGGGCCGAAGAGACCCGCCGGTTCTTGCCTTACCGGTTATTTCTTGACGCTGGCCGCCAGAACCGACTTGAACTTGCTGTAATAAGCGAAAAGCTCAAGCGCCTTGGCCTTTGTCTGTTCGGCATTCAGCGGCGCCACATCGCGTCCGACCTTTTTGCCCCAGGCAGCGAATTCCGGATCGGAAACAGCCTTGAAGACCGCGTCACCCAGCTTTTTCTTGATGGCTTTCGGTGTGCCCGGCGTGGTGCCGATCATCCGGTCGCCGCCAAGAACGGCAAGGTCTTTCTTGCCGAGGCTGCCGGTCGTTTGAACGCCGTATTGCGACGGGCCGTTGGTGATTTCCAGCAGCGGCCGCAGATCCTTGAAGGCCTGGCGGCTTTTTTTCTTGCTGCTGATATATTTACGGAAGCTGCCGGTGGCCAGAATGGTCAGGTCGCCATCGCCCCGGATCACGCCGAGCGCGTATTTGGAGCTGGATTTATAGCCGGTGATGAAATTCGGCTTGATTCCGAACGTATCCAGCAGGATCGCCGAGGCGAGATAGCCGGTGGTGCCGGGCGCCGTCATGGGGACCTTGATCTTGTCCTTGTAGCTCATGACGTCGTTCCAGTTCTTGAACTTGCCGGCGCGCGCGCTGGTCACGATCAGATATTTGAACTGTGCGGCGCGGGCCAGCCAATCGATGGTGCGAACGTCATAATCGGCTTTTTCGCCGATGATGTTCGGCATGGCATGACCGGGCATGTTGAACATCAGCAGGTTGGTGCCGTCCGGCTTGCGCTTGGCGAGATAGTTCGCGGCCTTCTTGCCGCGCCCGCCCGGCATGTTTTTCGGAACGACAGTTATGCCGTCGCCATAATGCTTTTCGATCAGCGGCGCGAGTTTGCGCGTTACCGTGTCGAATCCGCCGCCGGGACCATAAGCGATCAGAAATGTAATGTTTTTTGCCTGAACCGGGGTTATGGCGGCGCCGACCAGCAGAGCGGCGGCCGCCGCTCCGGTCATAAGTCTTGCGATCATGAAACTCCTCCCAAAGTTATGTGTTTTGTCGCGGACGATCTGAGCCGTCCTTCTTGCGAAAACAACGAAAGCTTAGAGGAATAACTTCAGCTTGTTAAGAGACCTTGTCGTCGAACCGCTCGACAGTGCGATTGCCCATCTCTTTCACCTTGGCGCGATAGAGCGACACCGCATGACGATAGCGTTCCATGGTCTCCGGATCTTCATCCGCACCCGGCGGGGCTTCCGCATCGAAATTGTGGAACCGGTCCTCGCCGCGCACCAGGAGTGTGCTGGTCCGGACGTCGCCGGCCTGCTTCAGGTGCGGCGGGTGGTAAATCAACGTCATGCCAAGACGTCTTTCCGTTGACCGGTTCGGCGGTGAGGAATGAATCAGAAACGCATGATGGATCGATGCCTGGCCGGGTTGCAGTTCCACCGGTACCGGATCGATGGATGACACGTCGAAATCCACCGTCTGCCCGCTGGAAAGCAAATTATCGCCTTCGATATCCGGTTCACCGAGAGGTAACTCGCCGAGCTTGTGTGAACCGGGCAGGAATTGCATGCAGCCGCTTTCCACCGTGGCGGGGGACAGCGCCAGCCAGACCGACAGCACTTCGCACGGGTAATGGCCGAAATAGGTATTGTCCTGATGCCAGCTGACATAACCGCCATCGCCGCCATCCTTACACCACATGGTGTTGTGATAGAGCATCAGGTCGGGACCCAGCAGATCCTCCACCGGGTCCAGCACCGCGTCGCTGGTGGCAAGATCATGAACCCAGGGAAAGCGCAGATAGAATTTGGTCTGGCCGGAACCCGTCAGCTTGCCGTCGTCCTGGGTCTGTTCAAGCCTTTGCCGAAACGAATCCGCCTCATCGGGCGTCATGACCTCAATCGGGAAGACGAACCCGTCCCGGTTATACTGGTCAATCTGCTCCTGCGTCAGAACCTTCGGCATACGGCACCTATTGCGCGTCGAGGAATTTTCTTAGCTCCGCGGTGAACTCATCCGGGCTGTCGATGGTCGAAAGATGTCCGGCATCGGGAATGGTGACGATGGTCGATCCGGGGATGCCGTCGCGGATGAATTCGCTTTCCGCCATCGGGGTCGCGTCATCGGAATCCCCGACCACGACCAGCGTCGGCGCCTTGACGTTGGGCAGATCGCCGCTCGCGTCATAGGTGAAGATCGCGCGCACCGTATCGACATAGGCCTTGGACGGGCATTTTGCGATTTCCAGCGCCAGCTCGTCGAGCTTTTCCATCGGGGTCGTCGGCATCAGGCGGTCGCCCGCATACTGGCTGCCGAATTCCTGCATCGACAGATAGGCGACCGCTTCCTGGGTGGCGTAAATCCGGTCTTCGCCACCCGGTCGGATGCGCGCGAAGGAATCCGCGATCACACAGGATTTGGCGATATCGGGCCAACGCGTGTTGAAATTGAGCAGGATCGGCCCGCCCATCGACAACCCGACTATATGGCAGGAATCGATGCCGAGGTGATCCAGCACCGCCTTGTGATCGGCGGCGACATCCTCGACCGTGAATGTCCCGTTATAGGAACTGTCGCCATGTCCCCGGCAATCCACCGCGATGCAGCGATAGCTGTCTTTCAAAGCGGCAATCTGGTCGCGATAGAGATAGGAATTGGTGCCGAGACTGTGAATGAACAGGACCGGCGGCCCGTCGCCGGTATCTTCGAAAAATATGGTTTCACCGTTTGCTTCGATGACGGGCATGGAATTCCTCCTGATTATGGCGTGTTTCGGCGAAGCGTATCATCCGCCGTGCCGCGCGCAACCCCGCTCAGGCCGCGGCCTGCATCGGTGCGCCCTGGATGGTGCAGCGTCGCAGAACCCGGCGTTCCTCACGCGGAAAATCGGTGCGGGCGTGGCAGGAGCTCTGATTGTCCCAGATCAGCAAATCGCCCGGCGTCCAGACATGTTCGTATATGATTGCCGGGTCCTCGCTGATCGCGAACAGCTCTTCCAGAATGGTGTCGCTGTCCTGCCGCGACAGTCCTTCGATCCGCGCGGTCATCAGCCGATTGACGTATAGCGCGGTCCGGCCGGTTTCGCGATGGCGGATAAAAATCGGCTGGGTACCGTGGCGTACGCCGGTGAGATCGCCGTCCGGGTCGGCCTTGTCCACCGTGCCGTAATTATAGATCTGCAGCACCTGGCGGCCTTCCAGCTTTCGTTTCAACGCTTCCGGGATGTTGTCGTACGCGGTGTACATATTCGAAAAACGCGTATTGCCGCCGGTCGACGGCACCTCGATCGCATAGAGAAACGTTGCCGCGTCGGGCGCCGGGTAATAGCAGGCATCGTGATGAAACCACATCTCCCCATCGGGAAGGGAACCCAGCGGGTTGCCGTCCTTGTCCCGCAGGTTGGAGACCATCATCACCGCCTCGTCGAAAGACTTGCCCTCGGGACGTTTTTCCTTGTCGCGTGACCGGCTGCCCGGCGTGCCGAATTCAGAAGTAAAGGCGACATGCTGCGGATGGGTAAGTTCCTGATCCGGTAACAGCAGGACGATATGTTCCTGCCAGGCATCACGGATCGCGTCGCGCACTTCCGGCGTCAGCGGTTGGCTCGCATCGATACCGGTAAGCCGTGCGCCAAGCGCACCCGACAGCGGGTCGAGCGTCAGGGAAGCCATTTTCAGGCCGCTTTTTCGGCGGCGACCATCGGGCCGCCCTCGACCGTGCAGCGTCGCAGGACCCGGCGCTGCTCCGCCGGGAAATCCTTCCGCGCATGGATAGAGCAGCGATTATCCCACATCAGCAGATCCCCCTGCTGCCAGTCATGCTCATAGACGACCGAGGGGTCTTCGGAGATGTCGTAAAGCTGTTCCAGTATGTCACTGCTTTCGGCCTCTTCGAGCCCTTCGATCCGGGCGGAAATCAGCCGGCTGACATAAAGGGCGGTTTTTCCCGTCTCGGGATGGCGGACGAAAATTGGTTGCCATTGATGCTGAATATTCTCCAGCCCCTTTTCATCCAGATCGACGCGGCCGCGCAAGGCGAAGTCATAGGCCTGCAAAACCTTGCGCCCGGCGAGCTTTTCCTTCAGCGCCGCCGGAATGTGGTCATAGGCGAGATACATGTTCGACAGGCAGGTTTCGCCGCCGGATGCGGGGATTTCCAGCGCGTGCAGCAAGGTCGCCTTGTGCGGCTCCGGCCGGTAGCTCATATCGTGATGCCACCACATCTCGCCATCGGGCAGCGAACCGGTGAAGTTGCCGTCTTCGTCCCGGTCATTACTGACCATCATGATGGTGCCGTCATAGCCGTAATTATCTTCGTTCCGGCGGTCTTTGGGCGTGGCGCGTTCGCCGACCGTTCCGAAATAGGCGGCGACATCGATCTGCTGATCCTTATCGAGGTCCTGGCCACGATAAACAAGGCAGATATTGTCCAGCCACGCCCGGTAAAGCCGGTCGCGGTCCGCCGCGCTGAGCGGATCGCGCATATCGATCCCGGTGATTTCCGCGCCAAGCGGCGCATCCAGTTTTTTTATCTCGAAGCTCATAATGCGTTCCCGTTCTCAGGCAGCCTGGTCGGCCGCGATCATCGGCCCGCCCTCGGTGGTGCAGCGCCGCATCACCCGGCGGTCTTCCGGCGGGAAATCCGTGCGCGCATGGCAAGAGGCGAAATTGTCCCACATAACAAGGTCGCCGACCGTCCAGACATGTTCATAGACATTGTCCGGCGCTTCCGAAATTTCATAGAGCTCGGACAGAATCTCATCGCTTTCTGAACGCTCCATATCCTCGATAATCGCGGTCATCAGCCGGTTGACGTAGAGCGCGGTGCGCCCGGTCTCAGGATGACGCACGAATATCGGCTGCCAGCGGTGATGAATTTGCGACAGGTCCTTTTCGACATCCGGGGTGCTGGTGGTGTCGTAATCATAGACCTGCATCGCCCGTTTGCCCGCGAGCAGCTTTTTCAGCCGTTCCGGTATCAGGTCGTAGGCCCGGTACATGTTGGTGTAGCAGGTGTGCCCGCCCCGGGACGGAATTTCTATGGCGTAGAGATAGGTGCCCTTGTGCGGTTCCGGCATGTAGCACATGTCGTGATGGAAATACATTTCACCGTCGGGCAGAGACCCGATGTAATTGCCTTTTTCGTCTTTCAGATTCGTGATCATCATGATCGACGGGTTGAAATCCGCGCCTTCGGGGCGGGCCTCCGCCTTGCGGGAGCGCGTGCCGAGCCCGCCGAAATTGGCCGCGAAAGCGAGCTGTGACTCCATCGTCAGGTCCTGATCCTGATAAATCAGGACGATGTGCTCGTTCCAGGCGTCGAGAATTTGCGCCCTGGTTTCCGCATCCAGCGGATCATTCAGATTAATGCCGCGTACATAGGCGCCCAGCGCGGCGCCGGTCGGTTCAATCGAGATAGCCATGGCACTCAATATCCCTCCTGTAGACGTGATTATGATTGGCGGCGATTATAGCGAAATGGCTGATTACGGAAAACCGCATCTGAAAAAGACCCTGCGGCATATGTACGCGCTGCAAAATCTCTGCGGGCCGGAACTCAACGCGGACGATGCGTTGCAGGAAATGCTCGATTTCCTGTGCATGATGCGCGGCGTAAAGCCCGTCTTCGTGACCGGCCGGGGGATCTCCGACCGGAACTGGATCACCGGCATGGCGAAGATCGCCCGGGAATCCGGGCTGCGCGTGCAGGAAGGGCCGTTCTGGGATGCCTGCCCGTGGCCCGATGATATTCCCGCCTGGTATGCGGAAGACACGCGCGCGCTGCTGGAACCGTTTCGCGCGGTCTATATCACCCGCGCCAAAAAAGCGGGGGATGAGGTCGCGGCGATCTGCGCACGCGGCGGGAGGTTGTCGATGGCGGATGAGGCGCGGCTGCTCGCTTATCCAGAATGCTGCGTGCGGGCGCATTATCTTCGCGCCGAGGGCTGGAACCGCGCGACCCTGTCGATCCTCGCGCGCCATTGCGATGGTGACGAGGCAAAGATGAAGGAAATGCTGGCCTCCGAGGAATTACCGCCGGCGGAAACCGAAGAAGAAAAAATTATCTATAAATCGGCTTACACGGTGTTTCCGGCGAAATTCGGCGGCTGGAATCTCTGCGCGAAATGCCGGGAGTCCGCCGATTCCCCATCTGCGGCGCAGATCGCAAAAAACCGCAAGGTCGGTGAATTCACCGATCCGGAATTTATCGCGAAGCTTGACGGGCCCGTCGCGCGCTAGCCGCGCCGCCCGTACACGAAATTGGTGGTGGTCAGGATTCGGACACCCTCGTCATCGACATATTCGGCCAGTGTTTCGGTGACCTCCGCGATAACCTGCTTCAGCCCTTCCTCGTCGAGCTGTTCAAGTGCGTGACGGGCGGAGGGGCCGCCTGCGGCCAGCGCCTCAACAAAGGCGGCGGGAGAGTCGAAACGCGCTTCAAGAGTCTTGCGGATGACGGAAACATCCCTGAACCCGCCATCGGCGATCACATCGCCCAACACGACCGGATCGCCGAAAGAATAGGGTTTGCGGATGCCGGTCGGATCCACGTCATGGGATTCCAGCGCTTTTGCCACCGCGTTATGGCCGGGACACAGTTCCAGCCGGCTGAAGACGTTCAGTACAAGCCGTCCGCCCGGCTTTAACACGCGGTGGATTTCCCTGAACGCGGCAGGCCTGTCGGGCAGGAACTGATATATCTGGCCGCCGATTACCGCATCGAAGCTGTTGGCGTCGAACGGCATATCGCTGACATCGCCTTCGAGCCAATCGACCGTGCCTGACGTATCGAGCCTTCTCGCCAGGGCGATCATGCCGGGATCGACATCAATGGCCCGCACCGACCCGCCGTCACCGACAAGAGTGGCCGCATAGCGTGCCGCCGGGCCCGAACCGCAACCGATATCGAGTACGGATTCGCCGCATTTCAACAGGGCGTGATCGACCAGCATTTCCGACCAGGGGCCGAAAATCGTCGGTACAAGATATTGTTCAAAGGCCTCCGCCGCCGCGCTATCCATCGCCGCGCTGGCCGGCCGTGCCGTGCCGTTCATAGTCCAATCCCCTCAAACAGCCGGCGGTGTCGCGCCGGCGTCATTGGCCAATCCGAAAATCAGGCGGCGCGAGTCCGGATGACGTCCTTGTGCGCGTCCTCGAACAGATAGGTTGTTTCGAGATAGCTCCGCAACGCGTCGAAATCGGCGCCATGGACCGCCTTGAAGGGCGGGTAGGGCTTGCCGATCGGCAGGCCGATGATTCCCATCGCGGCCTTGAGGGCGGGCGCCAGCCCGTACCCCATCCAGCGCGCGGGGAACAGGCTGAACTGACGCTGCAGACGGCAGGCTTCGTCGAAATTACCGGCCTTGAATTCGTTGATTACCGCATTGGCGATAAAGGCGACCGGCGGCGGCATCGTCGCGCCGGCGCCACCCAGCGCAATCGACGCCAGAAGCATCTGCACGGTGGTAAAATAGCGGGCGTGCCCGCCATGATCGATTTCCTCGATCAACCGGGCGCAGCGGGAAAGATCGCGGGAGCTTTCCTTGACCCAGGCGACCCGGTCCATCTTGGCGAGCTCCAGCGTCCAGGCCGGATTGACTTCCGCGCCGGGGCCGGGATTCAGGTACAGCATAAAGGGCAGGTTGGTTTCCGCCGCGATGGTGTCGTAATAGGTCACCAGGTCGTCGAGCGTCGGCGGTCCGCCAAAGGGGCGGAGCGGCGCCAGAATCTGTAATCCGGTTACCCCGAGATCCTGCGCCATGTGCGACAGCTCGATCGCCTTATGGACATTCGGGTGGGAGACGCCGGCGATGACCGGAGCGCGGCCATCGACGAACTCAATGGTCTTGCGGATCAGTTCGCAGCGTTCTTCGTAGGTCAGATAATGATACTCCGTGGCTTCCACGCCGGCGGCGGAGACCATGGCGGCGTTGCAATCCTCGACGATGTAATCGACTTCGCGTTTCAGCGTGTCGTAATCGACGGAAAGATCTTCCGAAAATGGTGTCAGGGGCGGAACGACGAGACCAGGCAAATCCATGTCTTTCTCCTTCGAAGCGGAAATTCACAAAATTTTACCGCAGCATACACCGGAAGGGGGGCATTTCGTCACCCCGCGCCCGGCAAAAAAAACGCCCGCCGGAAAGGCGGGCGTCTTGTTGCGGAATTGGTTGAACACTCAGGCGACCCTTTTCTTGCCGCCCCTGGGTTTCAGAAGACCCGCACGTTCCAGCACCCCGTCGAGGCGCTTTTCCAGCGCCTTGTCGGCGGGCATCATCGGCAGACGATGCTCGTTCTTGGGCATGATGCCGAGCCGATTCATCATATATTTCATCGGGATCGGGTTGGTGTCATAGAACACCGCCTGGTTGATCTCGAACAATTCGTAATGAAGTTTCTTGGCGAGCTTGAGATTGCCGTCCCATACCGCCTCGCACATGCGGGCGAGCTTCTTCGGCATCAGATTGCCCACCGCGTTCATCAGACCGCAGGCGCCGACCGCCATCATCGGGTAGGACAGGTCCTCCAGCCCGACGAAAATCCGGAAGTTGGGCCCGAAATGGTCGAGGCATTTGGACACGAATCCAAGATCGTCCACCGCGTGTTTCATGCCGACAAAATTGGGGCAGTTGGTGCTGATCTGATCAAGCGTATCCAGGGTCACGCTGATCGCCGCCCGGCCGGGGATGTGATAGATCATCCAGGGCAGTTTAGTGCTTTTACCCACTTCCGAGTAATAGGCCACCAGCCCGCGCTGCGGCGGACGGATGTAATAGGGCGTAACGACCAGAAGCGCGTCTGCTCCCGCCTGATCCGCATGCGCGGTCAGCGCCATCGTTTCGGCAAGGCTTTGCGATCCGGTGGCGACGACAACCGGAACCTTGCCCCGTGCGGTCTCAATCGCGACATCGGCGCAGCGGTTCCGCTCCTCGATCGTCAGGGTGGAGGGTTCCGACGTCGTTCCCGTTACCAGAATCCCGTGCGATCCGTTCTTCATCTGGAATTCGACCAGACCGGCATAGGCGTCGTAATCCACCTGACCGTTCTTGAACGGGGTGATCAGCGGGGGGATGGACCCCCGCAGATCATTTTTACCGAGGCGCATCATGTCAGCCAGCAACCTTGGCGCGGTTGGTGTCGAAGCCGGTTTCGGCGCCCAGCACGCTCCACGGTTCCTTCATGTCTTCCTGCCAGAGCAGGGATTCCATGATGATGTTGAGCGGCTGATCCTGGATGGTCAGTTCATAGACCGGTTCATTGCCGACGGACGCATGGTTGTGCACGGCCCAGCCCGGCGCAGTCAGCAGCAGATCGCCCGATTCCCATTCATAGACCTTGCCGTTAACCGTCGAACGGCCCTGGCCACCGAAGATATAGTTCATCGCGGCGGAGACATGACGGTGCGGTTTGTCGACGATCCCCGGCGGGCGGATGGTGATGGTCGCAA
>Ga0181579_10000117_pt1 | contig 53348 bp, 54 predicted proteins | sample 071ome_24_FD_132996 | JGI IMG/M metagenome (GOLD analysis project Ga0181579, IMG submission 132996) | Coastal salt marsh microbial communities from the Groves Creek Marsh, Skidaway Island, Georgia - 071402CT metaG (megahit assembly) | ecosystem: Environmental > Aquatic > Marine > Intertidal...
ACCGAGAGGGTTTGGCGGACTTCACCTGCTCTGGGAGTTGCATCCCCGCTGGGTTCTTCTCCGTCCAAAACCGTGGCTGGATGCCCGTGACTTCAATGTTGAACGCTTCACCCTTGAGGTTCTTCACCCGTAGTTTGGTGACCAACGGGTCGTCTTGATAGGTCACACCAACAATCAAGAGCGGGGTCTTTTGAACCATCGTTTCAGCCACGTGTCCCCACCCTCTTTAACGCCCGTGAAGGCTTGACTTCTCATCGTCTCGGCCTGCTTTAGGGCAATTTCAGCGTCCCTCAACTTCTCAGCGGCCTCAGCCTCAAATCGACGGACACGGAGAAGGGCGCAGGCCAGATAAATCGTCATGTCCAGGATTTCTTCCAGCCCCATTTCAGCCCATGAATCCTCTTTCGTTCCCCATTGGGTCGTGTCATCTCCTGATCGTAGCCCGTGACCGTAGCGTTCTGCACCCAACGCCAGCCGCTCTCGTAGGATTTCAAGCAGGGCTGGGTTGTCGTCAAGGGTCAGCGGATCGGTCAAACCTCAAGCCCCCGCAGAAATGTCTTGACCGTCAGCAGGTCGTCTTGGGTCACGCTGGCGTGATAAAGAGCCTCACCGACTCCCTTGAAAATTGAACGCTTCAACGTCAGCGGCATTTTGTCATCCTCCGAGGCGGCACGATAGATTGAGTCCAGCACGTCCGCTCCGCTGAAACCCTGCTCGCCCAATTCCTCAACCATACGGTCTACACGGCGATACAGGCTCGTGTATTCCTTCTCGTCCGTCGATGAGTTGGCTCGCATGACCGTCGCCAGCAGACGTGTCCTGGCTTTGGGGTCGAGTTCGCTCACGACATCCTTGACATCGTCAACGGTTGCGGCGGTTGGCACACGTGTGGCGGCAAAGAGGATGTTCAACGCCTTCCGCATTGAGCCACGACACAACTCGCCAATCGCTTCAACGGCATCCTCTTGGATGTTGAGGTTTTCACGCTCCACAACGTTCACCAGAGCGTCGTAAACGGTGGCTGGGCTGATGGGGCGGAATCGTGTGTCGGAGAACGCACAGCGGTCTTTAACGGGGTCTATGAGCCGATGCGGATAATTGCACGATAGAATGAAGCGGGTCTGCTTGGAATATTGCTCCATGATACGGCGGAGAGCACCTTGAGCGTCGGGGGTCAGTTGGTCGCATTCATCCAGAAAAACCACATTGAACGGGATGGGGCGGATCGTCTCCCCCGCAAGGTATGTCCCAACCACGCCACGGCGAGCAAACTCCTTGACCTTAGTGCGGACAACGCCAATCGACCGCTCGTCGCTGGCGTTCATTTCAATGAAGTTGGCCTTCCAATCATCCCCAAACATAGAACGCATGAGAGCCACGGCGGTGGCCGTCTTGCCCGTTCCCGCAGGGCCAGCAAACATGAGGTGGGGGAAGCCAGCATCGTTGCCTGTGCGATGCAACTCTTCCACCATGTAGCGTAGCCGCTTTGTGATGTGGTCCTGTCCAATGACATCGTCCAGCGTTTGCGGTCGGTATGATTCAGCCCAGAGCATGAGGGTGGACTGTCTGCCCCACCCTCTTCAATGGTTGAGGCTCAACATTCACCAAGAGCAATAGCGAGCGTAGACGCACCAAACCTCAACGCCGTCAATCGTCCAACGCTTGACGCAGGCTCGGTTAACGCCATACATTCGCTCGGCGTAGCCAGATCGGACGCCTGATGCTTCAATGCGAGCCATACCTTCTTCGGTGTAGGCTTTCCACAAGTGGTAATCGTAGCCTCTGAATTCGTAGTTTTCAGGAATATCCATCTCGGAAAGGTATCGGCTCATGTCGGGACGAAGCGTTTCCCCTATATCAATGCTTTGTTATCTCAATATGGAGAGGGGTGAAAGTGTGATTCCAAAGCAATCGCCCACGCTCGACCTTTGACAAAGAGGAAATCGCCAAACCAATCGTTCACACGTTTGCCCGTCACCATGTGAAAGTCGTGCTCTTCAAGAAACGCCTGAAGGTCTGCCAGGAGCGGCGTGTCGTGATATAGAGGTCTGTATTGCCCCTCCGTCACGATCACCTCCACGTTGTCAAGCAATTCGCCGCAACCCTTCAACGCCTCCAACTCCGCTCCCTGCAAATCCATGCACAGCAATTCTGGGGCTGGGCGGTTGCTCCACCAATCCTCAACTCGTAGGGCGTTGACCTCGATTTGCTTTTGCTGATACCGACGCTCGTGGGGATAAGTGGGGTCTGCTTTGAAGGCCGACGACGCGCCCACGTTGCCGTTGATGACGGGATAGAACGGGATGGTGGTGTTTTCAGACCATGCGGCAAACGGGACCAGCGTTATGTCCTCTCGGTTGCCGATCACAAACTCACAAACCTCAATCGATGGCGGGTTTGCTTCCCACGTGATGACCTCGCAACCAAAGTGGTCGGCCAACCACACAGCGTCTTTTGCATCCCTTGAACCCAATTCAAGAGCAACCTTCACTGAATCCAAGCCTGGGAGGTCTTTCAAAAATTGACGATATGCTCCGCCTGTCATGGTCAGCCGTCACGGTTGGCGGTTTATCAAGAATGAAGAATCTCATGGACACGGTCGGCGGTTGCTTGACCTATTCCCTTGACCCCAGCGATGTCCTCTGGGGAGGCTGAACAAAGACCAGCCAACGAGCCAAACTCTTCAACGAGAAGGCGGCGGGTCTTGAGTCCAATTCCAGGCAGGGCTTCTATGATGGCGTTTCGGTATTCTTGAGGCTCTGGGGCTTTGGGGCGCGGCACATAGACCCGTGGCACGTCATCCTCAATTTTGTTCACGATCCTGCTCATCAACGTAGCCGCCTCGGTTTTGTTTGCGATGAACAATGGGGGATACCCCACGGCACACAGGCTGGCGATGTAGCCAATCAAGGTGCGGACGGACAGGCCACGCTTTTGAGCATCCCTGCGGACCATTTCAAAGGACTTCGTGACAATCAAGAAGGAGTGCTCGGCTTCTTCACGCATAGCCCCCAACTGACGCAAGCGGCGGTCGTCAAACAGGCTGGAGATGAGGTCGTCCTCTTTGCGTTCAATGCTGACACGGCGGCTGGCTACATCACCCTCCCCCGTGTGAAGGTGAACAACCTCAAAGCCCAGATCGCTGAGGTAGTCCAGCATTTTGATGTGCTCTCGATGGTCTACCCGCTTTTGTCGATGAAGCATTTCCCCGATAATGTCCAGCGCAACCTGCTGGGCGGCTTCTTTGGTCTTGATGTATTCGGGGGTGAAGAGGTCAGCCCTCATGGGGAATACGTCATCCCAGCCCCCTTCCAACTCTTCAAGGATAGCCCGCAACAACGAGAACCGCTGACCCAACGGGCCACCCGCTCGCTCCCTGATCGTCATCTCATCGTCCAACAGGTTGCGCTTTGTCTTTGACCTACGAGCCATCCTTTTTCCTCCACTTGCGTTTGATTTGCGGCTGGGTTTTCATCAACTCCTCCGCCGTCTTGAATCTGGGGCAAACGTCGCCAACGCAACACCCGTCCCGCTTCAACGTTGAGCAGTTGGGGAACGACCGCATCTTGTCGTTGCTGAAAATGCTCTCCATTTGAAAGCGGCGATATTCAGCGTTTGCTAAATCGACATAGCCCACACGTTGACCCAACTCCACCCACACCGCCTCAAATTGGTCGGTGTCCATGCCGAGAAACTTAGCAAAGAGGGCGGCGTGGACACGGGATTTGTGTGAAGGATTGACCCGCTTCAATTCATTGACAACGCCCATGCACTTCACGTCTAAGGCCGAGATGAAGCGGGCGGTGGCTGAGCCTGCGTCTTGAAACTCAAACTCTCCACCAATCACGGGTCGTATCTGGGTTTCGGGTGCTTCAAGTTTGACCCCCAACTCTTGAATCAATTCAGCGAGAGTCAGTGTTCGCCCAGGGACTGCGGGCAAATCATACACAGGTCTGTATGCGGCCTGCTCGATTTCAACGTGCGTCGAGTTGGCGAGAACGTCAAGCGGTATCGGGTAGCAGTGTTTTCCCGAAGCCTGACCGTGTCGGTCAACATGGGCGGTGAACGGCAAACGGCACAAACGTTTGGGGTCGCCCATCGTTTGAGCGTCAAGCGTGTTCAGCCCAAGAGCAACCTTGAGGTGGTTTTGCACCTGCCACACCAACTGCCGCAGGGCTTCTCCCGATCCGTCACGGTGTGAAAACTTGAAACGGACAGGACGGTGGACGATGTGAAGGTGATACCCTTTGCTCCCAGAATACGCCACCCAATGAGCGATATCGTTCTCCGTCAAGAATTGGGATAGGCGGTGGGCATCAGCGTAGGCGTTCTCAGGCTTAGTGTCGTGATCGAAGTCAAAGAACGTCAAGCCATAGATGATGCTGGCTGGCAGTTGTTTGCCTCCACCGTCAAACACGAGGTTGTCGTAGCCTTGCGTTGAAATGAAGCATGAGGACTCTCCGTCCCACTTCTTGAAGTGCTTGAAAGCATCTTCGCTGGTGAACACAAAGTGCTGGCGTGGGTTGCCTACGGAGCGGGGGAAGTGAACAAAGCCGAGGTGCGTGAGCATCTCATCAAAGGCCTGGACATTGGGGAGCATACGCCCCCCTCAATCATCATCGCCCGCCAGAGAAGAAAGGGAAGCGGCGGCATCCCGCACATCGTTCTTTATGCGTTCAGCGTATGCGTGGCGAACCTGCTCATCGGTGATGCCAGCATGAGCCAGCAACAAATCGATGGCTACACGTTGGCGGATGATTTCACGGGTCTCGTCGTCAATGCCGAGCATCGCTTCAGCGGCTTGAAGGTCAAACTTCTTTGCGTTTGGGTCAAACATGACGCTCACACTTCACGGATCGCTTCAGTCGCAACAACGGTGGTGGGCGTGTGGTCGTGGGCTTCCAGAACAATGAAGCCGCCCTTGCTATGCTTGTGAATGATGATGGCCTCGGAGCGGGAGTCAAAGCAACCCAGGATGCGTTGCAGGTTCTCGGTGAAGCACACCTCGGTGTCGTCGCCCTCGACGGTGGCGGTGACGGGAGAGGTTGAGCGGTTGGACTTTGAACCCCAATGACCCGACTGACACGTTGAACCAGCCGCCTTGAAGTCAAAGACAACGTAGGGGGCTTTGGCGATGTTCATGTCAACGAGAGCCTTCTTCAACTCCGCCACCGAGATGGCGATGCGGGTCGTGGCCTTCTCGTTGTCAAACATGGGGAACAACCGCCAGCCGTCATCAACGGGCAAAACCCAGTGGTCTGGGATGGTGTTGCAGTCGTCCTCATCCGCAGGGTGGTAGGTCACGCTTGAGCCTGTGCGGTTCTTGACGGTGATGGGCTGACCAGCCTCGGTGTTGATTTCAACAACCTCTCCAGCAAACTTTGACTTCAACAACTCCGAGAAGGACTTGGGTTCAACCAAAAGAATGCAGGGGTCGGCAACACGGAGAGTGCCAACCTCGGCTCGGTCGATGAGAAGTTGGATGGTCTTGGCGGCATCGTGCGTCCAGATTGAAACCCCGTCCTCTTCAAGGAGAACCTTGACGGGCGTGGGTGGGTTATCCAGAACGGTGCGCTGGAGAAGTGCCGAGAATTCGTTGGCACTCACACGGGCTTTGACTGTGCGGCTGGCGGTTGGGCTATTTGGCGTGGTTGCGCTCATACCCCCAAAGGTGCATCCCCACCCTCATAAAGAGGGGGTCTCAGTTTTGTCCCTCGGCTTCCCAGATGAACACGTAGTCGCCCAACGCAAACTGCGAGAGAACCGTGTCAACCATGATGAGTCCCGTGAACCCATGCACCTGCTCGTCGTCGGATCGGCGGGCGGGTCGGCGGTGTGGGTTGAACGGAAAATTGCCGTAGAGGTTGTTCTCCATGTCAACGCTGACGTAGGCTGAGATTTTCTTTTCGCCGTCATAGAACGTGGCTCGGCGGAGGATTTCATCTCCCTTCTTTGACCAGTCGGACTCAACCACGAGGTGAGCGGATTTGCCGTCCCAATCGACTGATGCGGCGATGCTCCACTTAGCCCCGTATTGGCCGTAGGAAAGTCGCTGAACACGCTTGGTGCCTGGGTTTTCATAGTTGAAGTCGTATGCGACCATACCCTTCATGCCTCGGATTTTCATGCTTTTTGGTGTGCTGGTGAACATTGGTCTGCCTCAATCCTCCCAGCAGGTTTCCCTATATCAATGCTTTGATGTATCAATGAGAAAGAAGAAAGAAGCGAAGATGACCTGAACCCCCGTAGGGGGTTCAGGTTTGCCACGTGTCAGGATTTGGTGTTATTGGGTTCTGTATCGTAGGCCGTAGGGTTCACGATCCACACCTGCTGGTCGTAGGATGATTTGCCGTCAAGCGAAGCGACCCGCACTTTGCCGACGCACGTGAAAAGGTGGGTTTTGCCTTTGAGGTGATTTGTCAAGGCATTCATTGAGAAGGGTTGCCGTGGAAGGCGGACGATTTGCCCGCTGGTCAGGGCGTTCTTGACGTCGATTGCCCCAGCATCAACCATGCACTGCCACAGCCGTTTGATGTTGCGACCCCCAGAGCGACCGAGCCGTCCTTTGCGGCGCGTTCCGTATTTGGATGAAGGGACGTATTCCTCTTCATCATCGGTGGGGGTGGGCATTGGTTGTTATGCCCGTGGACTTCACTGCCTTTGAACCCTGCGGCTATTGAGAACCTTCGGAGTCCTCTGGCTTGGGTTTGATGGTGAGCCGTGTTGTTGGTTTGCTAATTTTGCTGGCCTCAACTGCGTCGGCCACGTCTGGGGGCAACACGGGAAGGGCTCGCTCGACGGCGGACTTTGAAAGAGAAACCATTTGACCAAAGACGGCGGGAGGGACTAAGCGTTGAACCTCGTGCGGGACGTATTCCTCACGGCGTGATTCATTCAAGCGAACCTCCCACTTTTGGGTTTGAATCACCCGCTCGTCCGCAGGCTTGCTGGCATCAATCTCTGGGCGTTGGCGTATGTCCTTCTCGATTTTGCGCTGGGCTCGCTCAAGGAGAGCCTTCGCCGCCTTGATTTGGGCGAGGTTGTCCAGCATCTCATCGTCGTCGCCAAACTCGTGGAGGATGAGGTCAAACGCCCCCTTCTCACGGAGGTTGAACGCTTCAGGACAAATGGAGTCGTAGGCACACCATTTGCATTCGTCGCCAATGGTGGGCTGGGCTTCTTCAAGTGCCAGGGCCGCTTCGTATTTGCTTTTCAGCCAATCCGTGAACGTGGCGATTTTTTCATCCGACCAAACGGTCGTGACCACGCCGAACCGTAGCATCTCAAAGGAAAACTTCAGCGGGCGATCTGGGTATTGCTCACGCGCCCAACTGAGATAGATGCCAGCCTGAACGTCTTGGTCGGCCTCCCCTTGACTCTTGGGGGCGCGGTTGGATTTGTAGTCCATGATTTCAATCGTGCCATCCTTGTGCTCAAGAATCAAATCGATGAAGCCGTGGATCGGCACACCGTTCTCCAACACGTAGGGGGCATACGCCTGCCCGATGTTTTGCTCAACGGCAACGACACGGACGGGGGTTTTGCCTCGACGGTCAAACCAGCGGCGGAGCAGTTGTTTGCCGTCCTCATAGAAGTCAAGGTCCACGGTGTATTGGGGCTTTGCCGCCCACACCTCGTAGTGCTTCATCAGATCGCCAAAGCGGGGCTTGGTTGGCTTGCCCGTTGCTTCATCTGGCTTTCGCCAATCCTCAAGAGCACCGTGGACAATGTTGCCCACCCGTGAAGCCTGCCCGTTTTCTTGATGGTTGGCTCGCTTCTTGAGAGCCTTTGCATCGTCTGGGCTGGGGCAGTTGTCAGCATCGTAGTGGCACTGATACGCAAACGGGCAGTCCTTCAGTTTCTTGAGCCGTGTGGCCGAGAGGTAGGGGACTTTCATCACGATCACTCCGTTTGGCTTTGCTTCTCGACCGCCGCCCAGAAACGTTCCTGGGTTGGGTTGTCAATGGCGAAGGGTTGGCAGGCTCGTGACTTGACGACTTGAGCGATGTGGCGTGATTTCAACTCACCCTTGCGGATGCGTTGTTGTTGCGTAAACTCAATAATCCAATCAAAGAGCGGGTCGGTGATTTCAGGACGACCCGTGGCGACGGTGATGTCCTTTGCGTTGGCAGTGCCGAAGCCCTCCACCCTCGATTTCATCAGCGTGGTGCTGATGAAATGGGAGTTATACAACTCAGCCCCCATTTTCAGCCGCTCGTATGGCTGGATGAACAGGCGGTTGATGACTTTGTAGGCATGCATTTGTCCTTCCTCGTAGGTTGGCAGGGTCTTTTTGCCTTCGCTCAATGCTTGGCGTTGGCGTGAAAGAAGCAGGTCGCCTTCAGATTGACCGTGAACGCTCTCGGCGTAGTGGTTGCGAACCCCCATGTAATACGCCCCCTCGTTCTCCATCACCATCACCCGCACCCCGTTGGGATGTTCCTCTTGGTGCTGGCGGTGGAGGTCGATGAACGCCAAGACGTAGTCGTTGACCTCGTCTGGGGTTTGGCAGACTTTGCGGAGAATCCGTGGCCGTAGGGTGGCTGGGACGATGTCCTCACGTGCAACCAGGTCGGCTTGACCCTCCATGTCGCAGTCAACAATGGTCAGCAGGCATTCCTCTGGCTTGAGGTCTTTGGCGTGGTGTGCAAAGAAGGAAAGGGCGAAAGTGCTCTTCCCCGATCCGCTGAACCCTTGAAGTTTGATGTGGCGGGTTCGGTTCTCAATCATCGAGTCGCCCGTGTCACAGGCTTCAATGAGGCTGGCGTAGTCTGGCTTCTTGCGTCTTGGCATGGTCTCACCTTGATATCCCACGGTTATGAGGGGTGCGGTTCAGATTGGGTGGGCTGGGTTCATTCCCAGTCGTCCCAGTCGTCCTCTTCATCGTCATCGTCGGAGTCGTTGTCGTCAGCGGCTTCAGCAGGGGTGCTGTCGTCCTCAGCGTCGTCCTCATCTTCGTCGAGCCACCCGTCGTCGTCCTCATCCTCATCGTCGTCCTCTGGGGGTGCAGGGGCGGCTTTCTTTGAGGTCTTTTTGGCGGGCTTGGCGGGTGGGGCTTCTTCAGCCTCATCCTCATCGTCGTCCTCAGCGTCGGTGTCCTCAGCGTCGGTGTCCTCTTGATCGTCGTCGTCGTCCTCTTCGTCATCATCAAGGCTCACGAGTTGGCCTTTGAAATAATCTGAAGCGTCGTCCTCCTTTTGCTCAACGGCGGCGGGAGTTTCAACGGTTGGAGGGGCAACGGTGATGATGCCAACGGCGCACTCAAGGTTGCCCGACAGTCCGTATTCTCCATTGATACGGGTCGTGACCAACGCAAGGATGCGACTGTATTTGCCGAATCGAGCGGCAACGTCCGTGGCGCAGATGCAGTTGAGGTTGAGGGTGTCGCCAGATTCAATGGCCTCCATCGTCATGGTGCTCTCGTCCTTGAGGATGATTTTGCCAAACTGCCCACCGTTCTTGGAGTTTTGAACCCCAGAGTAGGACACTTGAGCCTCAACCAATCGGAAGTCGTCACGGCCCCGTGAAATGTCATCCTCAAGGTCGGCAATCGGGGTCACCTCAAAGGTGGAGCGGAGCAACTCAACGGGATCGTGGTGCTCGTATTCCTCAGCGTTGAACACGGTGAAACCCGACAGGGCGTTGAGGTTGAGGGTTGCGTCGTCAAGGTTGCGGCAGGTCACGGCGGCTTGGTAGTGTCCGCCCGACTCGATGTCGTCACCCAGAGAAGCGTCCTCGTCCCAAAGACCCATCTTGAAGAGGGCAGGCTCCATCTCGGAGTCGCCGTCCTCAACAACGGCCTGACCCATCAAGAAACAGACGGGGCGGGGGTTGCCCGATGCCGCTCCAACGGTTCGGTGTTGAACCTGCCACACGTCAAGGTGGGCGGTGTAGCGGCGTTGGCGGAGGATGGCTGAGAGGTCAACACGGACAATGTCGGCCAAGAAGGATTGGGCGGTTTGCGACTTGATGCCGCCGAGCGTGTCGATGGTGTCCTTCAAGGATGGGTCAGCGGCTTTGCGCTTGAACATCTCAACGACTTGCTTGTCGTCTTTGAAGATGCCGTTTGCAATTCCCTTGTCAATGAAGGGGCGCAGGGCTTTCTCGGCTACAGGTGGCAGGCTTGTTTTGTTTTGCTTTTTCTTTGCTGGCATAGGTGTTGTCTCCTTTTGCAGACTCCCCAGAAATCCCCCACCCTCATAAAGAAGAATCATCATCAAAGAGGTGGGCTTCAGCCAGAGCGTTCCAAAGGTCGTCGGCGTTATCACCGACTGCGGCGATGCGGGTTGCCTCTTTGACCTTCTCAGCGGCTTTGCGTTTCTTGGCGAGGGTTTGGGTGGCTCGTCCTTCTATCTCTTCATTGAGCCACGCTGGGACACGTGCAAACAAAGAATCACGGGAAGGAACGTCGCCAACAATGTTGAACAACACCCCATCCCGCCCCGTGTTGTGAAGGTATGACCCCAACAACAACGAGCGATAGGTCATGCTGGCGGTTTTGCTTGAGCAACCAAGACGCTGGAGCAATTCACGCTCGCCCCGATCCAAACGTCTGCAACGTTCTGGGGCAATACAGGAGTCAATAACGCCTCTAAACTCATCGAGAATGGTCGGCAGGTTGTTCCTGGCCGCTTCAACAAAGAGCGGGGCGAGGGCATAGGTCTCCATCAGCCCTTGTCGGGTCTTGACGATTCTCCATGATTTGCGACCGCCTCCACGTCCGCCACCACGTCGTGCCAACTCAATCAACCCAGCATCCTCCAACGTTGGCAGGTGCTTCTCCTTGAGGGCGTTCTTTGAACATGAAAAGGCGTGGATGTTGAGCCACTGAAGGATATTGTCCTCCGTCAGCGGGCGGTTTGCTTCTTCCATTGACTGCAACTCGCTGAACACGATCCATGAGTCGTCGGGAATACCGCTGAGGCTTGCCCGCAACACGAGGTCGCATAGAATGAGGCCGATGATGTTGTCCTCAATCGACGCCATGAGGTATTCACGGTCGCCCACGCGTTGCACAGGCCGTTGCTTTTGGTGAAGCAACGTCACGGAGTCAATGATGGACAGCACTTTGTTGATGTCACGTTGGTGTTGAGCGTTGCGGGCTGGGAAGAAGTCCACCATGAGCGGGGCGAAGATGTTGCGTATGCGGTATTGCTTGAGGTTGAGCATGGATGCTTGAAGCAAATCCACATCGGGGTGAACCAGCATCTCATCGGGGCGCGCTTTGGCTTGCAGGGCGTTGCCGACGACCGCCTCCACCTTGTCGCTGGTGGTGTCTGGGGTCATGAGCAGTTGACGTGTGATTTGCTCCGCCTCTCTGGGGTTGCGGGTGGTCAGCGTGATGAAGGACGGCTGGCCTTTGATGATGAAGTCCCGTGTTTCAATCTCCCCCGTGAGGTCGTTTTTGATGGGCGTTTTCCAGACCAACTCCTTATCGTCACCGCTCATCAGCGGCTTCATTTTGCGGATAAACGCCTCGGACTCATCCTTCTCAAGAATGACGATACAACGCCCGTCCACATGGACGATGAAGTTGCCGTCGTCGTCGATTTCATCGTAGTCGTATTTCAAAGCCTCACGTGATGCACCAGCCAGCACCATGCACATTGACTTCGGGAAGCCGTTGCGAGCGGTCAGTGTCATGTAGGTCTTGCCGCTTGCGGATTGGCCGACCATTTCCAGGTTGAGGGGTTGGTCGGTTTTGCATGAGAGCATAACCAAGAAGGTGAGCAGAAGGTTGGCATCATCACCAACAAACGGGACACCCCTTGACCCATGAAGCACCTCGTTCACGGAGTCAAGCAGGTGCTGATCGCCCAGAAAGTCAGTGATGATATTGGTGTCAATAGCCCCACGGCTGGACATCTTGCCGTTGTAGTCCTCCTTCTCAGCGACCCGTCGATCCACAATTGGCGCAGGCTCGTATTCACCGTCCCGCAAAGAAACGCCGACCTGCAACACGCCGACCTTGAACGTCTCCCGTTCATCCTCTGGGACTTTCATCGATTTGCACAGGCGGCTGATGCTATGCTGGCTGAGCAGGTTATACGTTCCGTGGGGTTTGTTGTCGTGCTCAACCATGAAGTCCATGCGGTTCTTTGAGGACTTCAAGAAGGCAAAGACGAGGTCGTAGCCGCCAACGTTGGCCTCGTATTTTGAAGCGGTTTCAGTGGATTGACGCACCACGATTTTCTCGGTCATGGGTTCACCCCAGACTGCCCACCCTCATCAAAGAAGCGTGACTGAAGTGGGGCTGGCCCTAAAGCCCAAAACACACCACACCCACCCTCGCCACATATCACGGCTTGGTTTGGATAGATGTCGCCAGGGGCAAGCATGAGCACCGTGAAGCGGCCTGTGCGTTGACAATTGGGGCAACGCTCCAACACCCCCACCCCAACGACATCGGCCATTCTGGACGGTTGCTGAGGGGTTGAGGGGGTCAATACCCTGCTCGGCGGCGAGTCAAACATAGACATCAAGACGCATGAGGCAGGTGCTTCTTTTTCAATTTTTCAACAACTGCCTGCTGACCCTTTGACAATGATCGTCCGCATTCCAGACGGCTGACCACGGACGTGACAAAGCCCTGCTCCCATTCGTTGAGGCGGTGTGTGTCAATTGAAAGCAATTCACGAGCCAACGGGTTGCTGGCCTCTCCGTCCTCCAACTTGACACGGGCTTCAATCTCTTCAACAAATCGAGCCATGCCGTGACGGATGGACGCTCGACCACGGTTGCGGATGTGGCGTTCAACACGCTGAACCATTCCCTGCTCCCACGAGTTGAGGGTCAAATCGTTGACGCTCTCGATCCAGCCGTCCGCTTCTTTTGCCCATTCATTTCTCATCTGGGCGACCTTGAGGGCGGTGGCGGCGTTCCTGGCTTGGCGTTCCTCCAACCTCCGCTGGTTGTCCGCTCTCCATGCGTTGTAGTCATCCTCGGCGGTCAGCATGAATTGAGCAAACTCAGCGTCAATTTTGGGACCAAGATAGCCGTATTTCACGATGCGGCTCATCACCTTTGCGTGTAGGGTCTTGAGGGCTTTGCGCTCTTTCATCATGGGCTCGTATTTGGCGAGGTCACGCATAGCGGTCGGGAAGCGGGACGCAAAGTCCTGACGGCGAAACTCAGTCTTGGCCTCGCCCATTTCACCTTTGAGGTAGTCCGCCTTTTCACGGGCGGTCATGATGTTGCCGTTCTTGTCCCGCACCTCAATGTAGCGGAGCACACACGTGTTGCCGATGTAAATGCTCTCACCGCTCTCGGTGTTCTCAAGGACGCAGTTTTCAACGATGGGCTCGTGGCCGCACAGTTGACACTTTTGGACTTCACCATACACAGAATGACGATAGACCCAATCGAGGGAGAACACGGCGTAGGGACGGATCGTCCCGTCGTCGTTGATAATGCGGCTAACTCTGGCGAGGTTGCGGATAATCCGACGCTCGTAGCCGCTGGCGTGGCCTTCAGACAGGGCGGCATAGAGAGCGTCGGGCAATTCACCGCGCCCTTCTTGAGCCTTCCATTTGCTCGCTTGACGGGCCAACAGTCCGCTCAATTTTCAAGCCTCCAGATATTCCCAATAGATGTACTCGTCCGTTTCAATGCGGATTTTCAAGTTGTGCTTATTGTCGTCCATGTTCAATTCTCCGTGAAAAGCATGGTGTCGATCTGGACTCTGGAATCGCAACCGAGAGAGCAAATGGCGGTCAAGGTTGGCAAATCGATTTCAAAGAAGGTTTTCTCACAAACGGGGCAAACCAAAATCGGGGCGGTCGGGTCGGCGGGCTTCAGGGCATGACGATGTGGCTCGTTCATGGCTGACCCGACACCCCCACCGCATATAAACCCCGCACCTTGTTTGCTTAAACCATTAAGCAATATGACGCTTCAACCAATTGGGCGGGTCGCTGATGTTGTCCCTGAACCAAGAGGGGAGGAGATGCCCGTTTTGGCGATAATACCGTTGCCATGAGCCGTCGAGAATGAAGATGTGTCCCACGTCATCAGGGCGGCGGTGAATACGTCCAGCACCCTGCACCAACTTCAGCGTCGTCTGGAGGTTATACCAGCGTTGACACGGCTTGGGGCATGAGAAGGACGAGCACAGCCCGTTGCTATATTTGTTTGGCGGTTCATACGGACAGGCTGGCGACCCCTCATTCTCCCGCCTCCATTCATGCTCGTCTTGTTCCATGCGCTGGGCAATTTGCGGATCGGGCGTGAAAAGGTAGGGTATTTTGCTCAATACGAGCCAATGAGCCAGATCGCCCGCAAAGTCAAACCCTTCACCAACGTAGGTGGAGATGAGAACCTCGCCTGGTTTCCCCGACTTCATGAACCTATCAAGCACCAAGTCCCGCGCCCGTCCGTCTGAATCATGGGTCAAGACACGGTCGCCCAATCCCTCAGCCTTGAGTCCTTCAACGATTTCCTTTCGTATGGCGTGGGTGTGGGGCAACACAACCCCTCGACGTTCAGGCCACTTCCGCATGATGGCGGCAATCGCCTTGACTTGACGGGGGATGCTATGCTTGCGTTTAGCCCACGACATAGGGCCGCAGGGCGCGTAGTGGATGTTGAAATTGGTCTGCGGGAACGGGGACTTCGTGATGCAAATGAACAGGGTCTTTTGGTGCTCCAACCCCAGGGACTTGAGGTAGGTGTCAATGTCAAGGATCGTCGCTGAGAGCATGATGCGCTGGCGGGATATTTGCTCCAGACGTTCACCAGCAAATTGGCTGACCCGCACAGGCTTGCCCGTCAAACTCCGCCCAGAGCGGTCGCTCTCTTGAGTCATCACCATGTCATTGGGTTTGCCCAGCAACGTCAGCATCATCGAGCACCTTTGGGCGATTCCATTGAACGCCTCTTCAGCCTGTTCGTTCCGCTCTTTCTTTGCTTCATCACGGCTCTTGATAGCACCGTCCAGCAACTCTTGAACAGGCTCTTCCCAATCCTTTGGGACGTGGATGAAGGGCATGGACTTTGGACCATAGACGGCGGTGAAGTCCGCCTCGGTTAGTTTGACTTCAAGCAACCCCATGAAGAACGGCTCCAGGTTGTGTGCTTCATCGATGATAGCAAAGTCACGCTGACCCCAGCCCTCGTCAAATTGGATAGCCCTGAAGAGGTAGGCGGGGTTGCTCAACGTTATGCGAGCGTCTTGACCAGCCCACTTTTGCTCATAATACGGGCAGGGGTCGTCCTCGTCCTTCTTTGCGTGGGGACACGTCTTGCCGTTCTTGTAGCAGGGGGCGTTGTGTGCCGATCCGCTCTGAATCCAGCATGGGAAGTTGCTACGCCCCCGAACCTCTTCCACGACGTGTCCGTAGTCACGTTTGTATTGCTCAGTCAGCCCCAGCGTGGGGGTCAAGAGGTAGGCTGATTGAAACTGAGACTGGAGGGTCATGGCGACGGCTGATTTGCCTATTCCCGTGGGTGCTTCGATCACGATGTTGTCAAAGTTGTCATTCTTCAACGCCCACCACGCCACGCTCAAAGCGTCGTCTTGATATTTGCGGGGGGCTGGCATTGGGAAGTGTGGCTGGATATCGTCCCATTCATTTGGGAGCGTAGCCTTTGACGGTATGTTGATACGGACGACCGCCATGCCTTGAGGTGGTCATCCCACCCTTTTCACAGGTTGCACTCGATTGTGTAGCCGCTGGGTGTCCAGAGAGGTATCTCCTCGTCGTTGAGGTGATATTCAACCATGCCCTGGGCGTGTTGGATGGCGTAAGACTTCGTGGCGGGGAGGGTTTGACCCTGCCGCACTTGGCCGATGAAATCCTGATCGTCGCCAAAGGCGATGAGGTTGCCCTTCAGGTCATAGATTTCAACGATAAACCCGTAGCCCTCCATCCCCCCGTTCTTGTAAACGGTGTAGTGGTGGACGCAGTCGGCAAACTTGATGCGGGCGTAGGACATACCGCCACGGGGCGTTTTGGTGGTCGTCAGGTGGTAGGACTTCTCACCGTGAATACCGATGGGGGTCATGTTTCCTCAGTCCTCCATCAGATCGTGAACAAAGACATCACGGTGAAAGACGCTCCAACGGTTGAACAATGTCCAGCACTTGTCAATTCTGATGTAGGACAGGTCATGCCATGCTCCGTATTTGTCCGTCAAACGTGACATAAACTCATCGAGGATATTGGCATCGGTGTTTTCATCACTGTAGCCAAACAAAATATGCCCATCTTCACCTGGCTCAAACGCCATGACGGTGTGTTCTTTCTTCAATATCCGCTTGAACCATGTGGCTTTGCTCATGTTAATTCCTCAGGCGTTGTTGAAAATGTGCCAAACTTGAATGTTGGCATCGGTGATGGTGTCCTCACTGTAGCAAGAAGCCCAGCCCAATTCACCGCAGGCTTGCAGGCTCTTGATGACCTCGGCAAAGGTCGTGACGGTGTGACTGTAGGCCATGTTTGGCTCTGGGCTGGCTGGGGTTGGGCTGAATTGGTGTCGGCTCATACCCCGACCAGCAGGTTCTCCTTTATCAATGGTTTGCTATATCAAAAAGGAAAACCAAACAATGATGGCAACATACCCCTACATGAACACATATACAGTTTGACGATGGTGTGTGTGTCTCAGCACAGGCTCAGGTAGCATTCTTTTGGCTGGGTGTGGCGTAGCCACACCCAATGATGCACATTAAACCTGCGCTATATCAAAAGAACGGGGGGATTCAAAGGCTGACATCGCTGGCGAGCCTAATCGACGAGAGCAAGTCTTGTGAAGGACGACCGACGACCAGCGTCATTTCAACCAATGAAGGTGACAGATTCCACCGCACGTCAAAGACCCTAAACCGTCCAGAGAGGGCGGAGGATGAAGTCGCAAACTCAATGATGTCGCCAGGCTCAATGTCCAGCCTTTCGGGTCTGCCGACGACCGTCCACCTTGACTTTTGAGCACCCTGCGACTGGAGGTATTGCTCGCCCAACAACCGAGCCTGCTGGGTTTGGGTGATGGACTTGTCCCGCACGATCCGCACTACGGGGCGGGAAGGATAGCGGGAGTCGGTGGTGTCTGGGACGCTGACGCTGATGCCAGCCTCCTCGTTGATGATTTGCACCACGTTGAAACCTTGAACGTCTCCGTCCTCCCGTGAAACCGAAGAGGGGTAGAAGTCTTGAGGCGTTCCCGTTCTGGGCAGTGCTCCACCGTTCAGCGGGTGGTTGTCAGCGTCGTCGATTTCCTTGAGCAACCGCAGATGCAACACACCGTGGCGGTCGGCGTAAATCCTCGCAAACGTTGGGGTGGCGTTCACCAACGACAGAATCGTTTGGATCGCCGCCAGCCTTGAGCGGTTGGATAGGTCAAGCCCCTGCGGGACGACAAAGTTGGTCGTGTTTGTCATGTTGCCGATGGGTGGGTTGTAGGTTGAGTTGGCGGCGATGTCCTTGATGATTGAAGCGGCGTCGCTTTGATAATACGCTGGGGAGGTTGTCAAGACCTCCCTGGACAAATAGCCCAGCGTGTCCGTTGCGGTGAACGTCAAAGTGTCCGACCCTTCTCGGATTGATGAAACAAACCCCGTGAACACCAGCGGGGGATTAGCCCAAAGACGGGCTGAGGCAAACACCTGAACAACATCGCCCTCCCTGATCGCTCCAGAACGTCTGCCAGCGACGTTATTGACCTCAATATCAAACACTGATGGAGCGTTCATCCGCACGTTAGCCCGTATGTTCTTGATGCCATGAAGCGGGTGCAGTCCGTTGATGACAACCAAAGAGGCACGAGGTGTGGCTTCATCGACGGCGACGGGACCGTAAATGTTGCGATATCCCACACGGCGGGAACGTGCAAACATAACCTTGTGCGCCCATCCGTTGCGGAGTCCGCCCAGCATCAGCCTCTTTGGTCGGTTGGTGTATTGCAGACCCTCTGGATTCCAGCCACCGTTGCTGAAGCCCAACTCGCCCAGGTTGAACGTGGGCTGGGGCAACACGGCGGACGGATAAGCCCCCTCGGTTGGTCCCGTGGTGAAAGCAAAGCCCCCACGTGGGCCACCCCCACGTCGAGCGGTGATGTCGTATTGGTCGGGGAAGCCCGACTCCGAGAGGAGGTGATAACCAAAGCCGAGGGCGGCGTTGGGGAGCGTTCCGTGAAGGTGTGGGTCAAACGGGCGCGGCGTGGACAGGCTCGTGTAGCATCCCGTATACAGGCGGTCGTTTGTGATCGTGCCGCCTAAGTCGGAGGGGTAGGGTATCAAGTCCAAACCCCAGTGGGCTGGATAATGGGTGGGGCGTTGGATGGTTTCCTTCTCGGCGTGTCCAGCCTCAAGCGTTGGAGCACCCCCAGCGGCTTGAACGGAGTCCACCCAGACGGATGAAGCCCAGCGAGCGATGGCGGTTCTGGGGCGGCGTGGGTCGCTCCCCAGCCGCTCGATTTCATCCAGCAGGGGTTGGGGTGGGGTTATCACCAATTCGTCGCCCACAGGACTACGCACAAGGCGTTGAAAACGCTCAAGGGCATCATCCATACCCAGAACAACAGTCGGGCGGTTTAAGCGTGTTTCTGCGTTCAACAAATGAACGTCAGATCGTCGGCGGAGGTTGAGGAAACCCATTCCCTGCACACATCGTCGACGCTCTTAGCCCAATATCGGCTACCAACAAACAACACGCCGTCGTCGTTGTGAAAGAAGTGAACCCCAGACAATTTGGAGAAGTCTGCGAGGGTCTTGATTTGCGTTTTCACTTTGGAGGGGGCAACCCAAAAGTCCGAGCGGCTGGTTGAGAATCCACCGCCGATGCTGGCCTTTGCGTAGCCCTTGATGCCTGCGTAGATGTAGGCGAGCAAATAGGAATTCCAGTCGTATTCACCGCCGAGGCGGATGGTGTATCGGCGGTCGTAGTTTCTGGTGTCGTTGGCACTTGACTTGACGATGACAACCTTCGTGTCGGCGGTTGGCAGGTCGGGGGTGATAATTGGCTGGCTCATGTTTAGGGCTAAGGGGCGACCCCTATATCAATGCTTCGCTATCTCAATTCTTTAAACGCCCGAAGGATAGCCTGGAATGCCCTGCCCAACGTCGCCGCCGAATTGGAAGGACACGCCACCCACGCTGGGCATGAACAAGCGTGAACCCTCATGCGGGGTGACCATCCACGATTGCTCGTTGGTCAGCCAGATGAGGTCTAACTCGTTGGTGTTGAATCCCCACCAGCGTTGATACCGCAACTGCGGGGCAAAGTGGGTGAAGTCCTCCTCGCCCGATCCCGTTTGAGCCGAGCCAATGGGTTGCCAGCCCAACGTTGCGTCGTATTGGAGGGAAGGAACGGACAACCACCGCATATTCAACGAGCGGATGACCCAATCGTCGGCTGAAGGGTTCTGGTCAAACTCAATCGACGGCAACCAAAGGTGCATGAAATGGCTGAACGGGGCTGGGCTGGCGGGCGCGTTATACGTTCCCCCGTCCGACCAATCTGGGGTGGTGCTTTGCTCCGCATACCCTCCAGCATACATGGCGGTTGCGGCATCCTCCGTATCTGGGACGGCAGGCCATTGAAGAGGGGCAATACCGCTCTCCGTTCCTCCGTCTGCGTCACGGAAGGTTGCCCCAACCCGCCCTGCGTCCTCGCCCGTCAAGAGGAAACCGAGAATGATGTGCAACTCTCCGCTCCCGTTGGTGGTCAGCACGATGTCACGGTATTTTGGGTCAAGGTAGCGGGTTTCAGTTGTGCCGTCATAAACGGGGGCTTTGAGCAACACACGGGTCACGCCCAGGCCGTTGGTGCTGGTATATTGGTCGGCGGGCTGGGTTTTGCCGTCAAAGTGGGTCAGGTATGTTTGTCGAGAGGCGTAGGACTGTGTAGGCGTTCCCCCAGAGGTTGCATCGTCAAGGGTGGCGACCACGATCACACGGTCGGCCTCATCAATGATAGCGTCATAGAAGTGGACGTGGTTCGCCCCTTGCCCACTGTTGTTTGAATCTGGGCCAAGTCCTACAACGTGGCATGCGTTGTTGCCGAAGTCAAACCCACCAGCAGAAGTCCCCGACGTCCCGCCTGACGTTTGCCCGTAGTTGACATACACGGCTGAATATCGTCGGTTTGCGGTTGTGAACGTGGGCGATGCTCCACGATAGAAAACAACGGGCGTGTCGTCACTACGCAGGCAAACTTTGGGACTGTCAATGTCTTGCACTGCGTGTCTTGACGATGTGCTGATGTTTGCGTCGGGTATGGTTTGCTGGATCGTAGCCATAGAATACGAGGCGGTCTGCCAGCGTCCATCATTGGGGCTACCTGCGGGGGTGTCCGTTTGCGTGTAGTCTGGGAACGTAGTGTCGCTGGGTTGTTTGATAGTGTAAAGCACACGCCCCACACCGCGCCCAGCGTATGTCGTGCTATCCGTGGAGGCATCATTCCAGACCTGTTGACAAACGAGGTGCAGGCGGTCTTGAGAATCACAAACCAAAGACGGCTGGCGGAAATCGTAGGCTGAACCTGCGGCGGCTGGAGTTGAAACGTCCAGGGACGTTTGGATGATTATTGGCGTGTGTATAGTCCAGTCCCAATCATAGACAGCCTCTGGATTTGCACCCACTTGCACCCTCTCGGCTTTGTGATAATACAGGCGGTGCGACCGTTCCGTTCCCGTGTCCGATGGGTCAGCGTGAACCTCAATGACGGCGTGTATCGTCCCTTTGCTATCTGAACAAAACGCCGCCCCGTGTAGTCTGGCGTTGTTGCCCAGCGTTGACAAATCTGGGCCGCATTGGTCTTTGCCCTCGTATTCGTAGGTGTCTGGGCTTCCCGACTTCAACGCTTTGCCGTTCCAAAAGAGGTCGCCGTGTAGCGGCTTCTTGAAGTGCGTCCAAAACGGATCGGTGCTGGTCGTTGCACCCCTACGGATGAAGAACGTGTGAAGCGTTCCGTCTGGCGTTCTGACGCTTCGTTGCCCTTTGCCCAGCCCTTGAACGTCCGAGTCGCCCGCCAACGTGCTGGTGCTTTGGGGCGTGTTGGTTGCTATCTCGTTGCGGTGTTGGGTTGCTTTGGTTGATTTTGCATCGGTCACGCCCAACGTTTGAGCGGACACAATAGAGCCTGAGTCCCACATGGGCTTTGTCGATTTGCTGATATGCACATCAACGCTGGAGAGCAATTGCTCGGACACGGCCAAAGAGTCAAGCAGGCTGAGCCTGTCCACGGTCTTGAGCATGGCGGGAACGTAGCGGCTCGTTTCAATCATGGCGAGGTCGTAGTCCGTGTTGGGGAGAAGAGGAATCGCCCCAGCGTGGAAGTGCTCGGTTGGGTGGTCAGCCCAAAAGGAATAGAGCGGATCGCCGCTGACGGACGGGCCGTGAATGCGTTCAAAGTCAAACAACCCATCGACGCCCGCCCCCTCGTAGGTATTGGGACCAGCCCACAGGTTGGTTCTCAAGAACCACTGCCCCAGCGTTTGCCTTGAACCTCCAGGAACGTCCGTGACACCCACGGCAAAGCCCGTGTTCAAAGCCGCCGCCCCTTGAAGGGCGAGGGTGTCTGTGCGGTGAAACGGCGTTTCAACCTCAAGGTCAATGGAGTTGGACATCCCAGCCCTTGCCCGCACTTGGACTTGTCCTGGGGCTAAGAGTTGGAGGGGTATGTCATAGCCCACGCCCGCATGAACCTGCTTCCACACTTTGTCAACTTTGTAGGGGTGGTTGGTCTTTGATACCCCGTAGTGAAGCGGGCCGTGATACGACCACGCCGCCAACGGGCCACGCATTGAGCCTATGCTGGCGTTCTCCGTTTGAACGGGGTCAATCTTGAGGTCGGGTGAAATCCCCAGCGGATCGGAGAACACAAAGCGCATGGGGGTGGCTGGCGGAGTTGTTGACGTGTAGGTTCTCGTCACGATGTTGGTCACTGGATTGCCCGTTGTGTTTTGGTCGGTTTCGGTGAAGAACGGCAACTCAACGAGCGTCTGCCAATCTGGGGCGGAGATGGGTGAAAGACCCACCAACACCAAGTCCTCGGCATTGACAAACGGGGCGGGCGGGGTGACGGTGTAGTCCACCCCGTTGATACGATACCCGCTAAACTCCCAACCAACGGTCACGCCGCTCAAATCCCATGTGAAACTCGGTGTTTCCGTCGAGAACGTAGTGCCGTGAATGCCGCCAAACTCCGCCCACTTTGCTTTGGTGGCTGAGTCCGAGAAGAAGTCCGAGCCGTCTCCGTAGCCCACGGGGTCAAAGAGTCCAGCGGGGAATGACCAGCCAGACCAGCCCAACTCTTGATGGGGGTTTGCCCCAGCACCAAAGTCTGCAAACCCAACGGTGGTCGGGACGAAGCGGGTTCTTTCAAGGTATTGAGTCCGCTCAGTGAACCAAGAATCGATGGGCGTGGTTCGGGAATTGACGTTCTCGAGGGCGTTTATTGAGGTCTGTATGAGCGGGAAGCCATGCCTGATCGCGCCCGCCGTGTCAAGGAATGGAAGGCTAATCGGGAGATGTGCGCTGGACGTGCGGCTCTCTGGGTATGTTCCGTAGGTCAGCGGGATTGCACGTTGCCCGCTTTCTTCATACCACCAAGCAATACGAGCACCCGACCACCATCCTCTATCGTCAGTCCATGTTTGAGTCGCCAACGTTTCTCGGTTGCCGTCGCCCGTTGCGACCTCTTCGTAGGTGATTTCAAACGGCTGATACCGCCTGGGGATTTTGCCCTGCTCCGCTTTCACGGGAGTCCAAAGAAGGATGACGGAGCGGGCGTGTGTGTCTGCTATCACTTTTGACCACGACGGATAATCACCAAACGCATCGCCAGTCGGCGTTGAGCCGCTCGAGCCAGAAGTGGGTGACGGAGCGTCGCCCGTGATGGCCTCTCCGCTGATTGGGTCAAGGTATGTCCCAACGGGCAAATCGCCCGCCGCCGTTGAAATGGGAACGCATTGACCGTCCGAGAGGAAATATCCAGGAGGACACGTTGTCCGCCCGATGTCGGGGTTGGGTGGATAACCAACGTCGCTGGTCGGGTATTCATCGACCGACCCGATGTAGTCCCTGTGGACGGCGACCATCTCCATTGACCCGTCCTCCATGATACGCAGGCTGGAGCAGTGCAACGTTGGGTGCTGGGCGTTGGGGAACGTAGTGACCCCCTTATCCTCCCTGCCGAGGTATCGCATTTGCTCAATTTGAGGGAACACCCAATCGTGAATGTTCCACCCTCCCCAATTCAACAACTGCTGGTCGCTGATAGTGAACCCAGTGCGCAGGGCGGTATTGAAATCTGTATCGCCTTGAACGTAGCCCGCATATGCGGATGAAAGCGCATTGTGCAGTGGGTTGTCCGTCTTGGTCGTGTCTTTGGTGTTGGGATGATACGGATCGGTGTGCGGCGTGTAGCGGAACACCAGCAACTCTTGACCTGGAGGCATGGCGGCAGTCGCCGTTCCGTTGGGCCAGATTTGACCCCGCCCCCAGACTTTGCCGAAGTGCGGCTGGCCGTCCTTTGTCGATTCCACGCCGAGGTCGGATGAATGAAGGGTGTCAGCGGCAACAAACAACTCGCCACCAAAAGCGGCGGCATCAAAGAGGTGACCAACTCCGCCCCGTTGATAAAATCCGCCAGCCTCAACCGCCCCACACAGGCGTGGCACTTTAGCAAAATCTCGGCTCGCCAATGGCCTGAAGGGGGTGACTTGATGCAAACCCCAACCCATATCGCAACGGTCGTCGGCGGTGATAGCGGAGTGCCGTGGCATGACGCTTGATAGGCAGTCGGCATCGGGGATGAATGTCCCAGACGGTGCTTCTCCAGGCACAAAGAAAACCTGTTCCAACGTGTCGGGGTTGATTCTGAATATGGCGTGATATATCACCGCGCCCGTTTCGCTGAAATCAGCATCGGTGTGCAGGCGTTTGGGGTTGGGGTTGTTGCGTGTTGTTGGGTCGCCATACGCATCGTCGGTTGCATCAAGGTTGGACTTCATCACTTGGTTGGTTCTGGGGGCAACCGAGACGAGAACGTGATAATCGACGATGGGCTTCTTGAACGTCAAGTCGCCAGCCAATGGATGAGTCGCCAACTTAGCATCCCCAGGAGAGACGGACACGTCCGTGTAGCCAATCACGCTCGGCACGATCCGCACCCGTGTTGGGATTTGTTCAGCCAAAAATGCGGAGTTGATGCTGGAGGTTTTGCCCCAATTATCCCCGCCCGTGGCGGATTCTCCCAGAATAGCATCGGCTTTGCCGTTGGTCACGCCCGTCAAACCCCCGCCCGTCAGCCACGTTCCGCCCTCAACGATGTTCGGGTGGGCGTTGCCTACGGTTGCCCGTTGTTTGCGAAGAACCGAGAACGTTGAGAGGTTGGCTTCTTCTGATGATGAAAACGACCCGTCTTGACGATCTGCTCGTGTCTTAAGAGCCGCCATCATGGGCTGAACGTGTGAGCCGTCCGTTCCGTATTTCATGTAGGGCAAATGCCCGTCCGAACCGTTGATGACGCTCGCCCGCCCGTTTCTGCGGAGGGATTCACCGCTATGGACTTCTATGTTCAGCCCAGCGTAGGTCAACTCGTCAGTCTTTGAAACTTCACCCGAAGCCGCCCCGTCAGGGTTTGCGTCTTTGGCGATGCTGAAGAACGCCGTGGCCGTGAACACGCCCTCGTAGCCAATCAGCCCACATGAGTCAGCGACGACGTGGTTTCCTAAATCGACGCGCCCCACTGGGCTTGGTCCCGTGATACCCGTGGGCGTTCCCGTGTTGAAGGAGTCACGCACGATCAGGTGTTGAATCGTGGACGAGCCGAGCAAATCCTCAGCGGTTGTGTAGGTGTCATGGGGGCAACCGTCTGGGGATGAAATGCTGGCCCCGCTCGCCAGCACACGTTGGCGGACTCCCAGATTCAAAGACCAATGACAGGATTCTGTCGCCAATGAACCGTCGTCCTCCGTGAAGCCGTGGAGGGCGGTTTCTTCAACGGATGAAGAACCGAGAACGGTGAGGTAGGCTGAGTTGTGATTGTCACCCCAATTTGACCCCAGCCCGTTGCTGGGTAGGTCAACTTTGGAGAAGTGCGTGATCGCCGTGACCCGTCCGCCGTTGTAAAACCGCTGGTCGGTGCAGTCCTCCGTTCCCGTAGCAACCAAAGAGCCGACCGCAAAGTCCGCCGCATACACAAACGTGCCGTGAGCATCTCGGTCGGTTTGCCACGTGTAGTTGCCTGGACGGGCGGAGGTATAGAGCCGTGTAGGGTGGCTAACGTAGCGTCCCGCATCGCTCAACGTCCAAGTGGCGTAGGGGTAGGAGTTGGTCAGCGTGGCGGCATCATATCTGGAACGGCTCAAGTCTTGAACGGCCTGCCCAAACTCCAGTGAGCCATATTCAGCATTGAACGCAGGGGGCGCGGTGTTGAGCGTGATGCCGTCAAACCGTCCGTTATAGTTGTCAACATTGTCGCTGGGTTCTTCATCGAGCGGATTTATGCGCTGGGTCACAACCGCCGCTCTCGGCACTTTGCGTGATGGATTAACGAGCGTCCCCGATCCGCTGGCGGTGGAGAGCCACAGGTTGTCGTCAATGACCGAGAAACCGTCCGTGTCGCCCGTGAATGTGTCATCCTTTGAGTCGGAGAGCACGAGGGTCAAGGGAAGGCCACGAGCCCCCACGGGAGGCGACAAATTGATGCGGGAAGCATCAACACCGCTCGTAGGGTTGACCGTCATCGGTGACGGTCAGTGCTCGTGGGTTTTGACGCTTTGGGCGGCTTCAAGCCGTGATGACGAACCATGCTTCGGTCATGTGGGCTCGCTGGCGGAGCGTTCCGTAGTCGTAGGTGGCGTAGCCCAGAGGGGAAACGTCGTCGAGGGAAAGGCCGTAGTTTTCTGGGTTCATGGCCGCTTCAACGGTTGGGGCGTATTCGGTGTTCCATGTGCGGCGGATAACGCGGTCGGGGTTGCTTCGGGCGATGTTTTTGCAGGCGGTGGGGTTGAGGGGTTGGCTCATGGTTAGCCATAGGGGAGGGGGTATATCAATGCTTCCCTTATCTCAATGGTTTAAGGGTATGAAACGGGGATTTGAACAACCGCCGACCACAGTTGGCGGATTCTCCAGGCCGCATAGCAAAGAGCGGTGAACCACCACGCAACCTGCAAACCAACGAGCACCCAAAACCCGTCAAGCACCGAGCCCAGCCTCCCGTATGAAGGTCGCACTGTAGGGCGTTTGCCCGTGTTGTCCGCCCGCCCGTTGATAATCAAAGGAGGTCATGCGCCCCACGAAGGTTTTGCCCGTTGGCGTTCCCGCATAGTTGACGCTCTCCCATTCAAACTCAACAAGAGCACCGCTTTGAAGCAACTCTTCCATGAAATCAATGTCGGCGTTGGCGGTTTCCTTGAGGAATTGACCCTGCAAAACAAACTCGTCGGAACGTGAGCCCGTGTCCGACACCTCTGGGTATATTGCATCCAATATCGGGGAGATTGACAACGTGCTGGATCGTCGCCGCTGGAACGATGACGGTTTGGTGTTGAGCGTCAAAGGCACAACCAATGTGGCGGGCAACACCTTCACCACGACCGAGCCCGTGTTTGATGTGTTGGTGTTGGAGTCCGTGACAACCAGCGTCGCTTGATATTCCCCTGCGGCGGCGTATGTGTGGGTCGTCGATGAAGATGAGCCGCTGACGTTGCTTGAGCCATCCCCAAAGGAAAACTCGTAGTCGGTCAAAGTCACACCCGCTTCGGGACTGTATGAGTCAGCCCCCGTGAACCTGATCGCTGTGCCAGCCCGAACCAAAGCGGGCAAACCACGCAACACGGCGACGGGGTTGGTGGCCGCAACAACAACCGAGAGGGCTGAAGAAGCCGCCGACACGTTGCCGCTGTCGTCTTTGACCGTGACCGTGACAGAATACGTCCCAGAAGTGATGTAGGCGTGGGAGATATCGTAGGTTGCCGTTGTCAGGGTTTGGTCTGCAAAGTTGATGAAGTCCGTGACCGTTCCGTCTCCGAAGTCAAACTTCACCTGGCTAATGGTTCGGTCGGAGTCCGTGGTCGTTCCCGTTCCTCTAAACGAGAGGATGTGGCCGACCTTTGTGTCAATTGGTGAAGAAAGGTCGCCGTTGAACGTGTTGCTGACACAAGCGACGCTGGCGGTTGGGGCGATGTCGTATTCTATGGTCCACGAGCGGATAATTGGGGTGGCGTTCCAATTAATCGGGTGCAGGCTCGTTTGCGTGGTGTCGGGGACATAGAAGTTGAAGCGGACTTGAAACCCGTTGCTGACGATGGAGGATGGCAACCCCGTCAAGTCGGCCGTCCCGATCCCGCCAACAAACACGAGGTCTATGTCCTCAAACCCAGACACAACCGCCCCCGCTTCTCCAGCAATTGTGCTGGTCGTTCCGACTTCGTGAATCGAGGCCGTGACGTTCATTCCCGTTGCGGTGCTGATGTTGTCGGCTTCAACAACAAGGCTGGTGTATCTGGCGATGCCTGAAATGTCCACCTCGGTTGTGTCAACGGTGAAGGGAAGCATGGATGGGGACGGGATTTGCCGCATCGTCAGGGCGTCGATTTGAAGGTCGTCGTGCCTGCTTTGGCGGGCAACTTTGTCGGGCTTCTCCGACGATCTGGATTGAAGGTCGGCCTCCTCGGTCAGTGAAATCAAGTCAGCGACGTTGATTGTCAAACCCCAAACGGTGCTGGGGGCGTTTGCGTCAGTGCCTTGAACAGAACCATTCACCACCAATGTTTGCCCAGCCTCATTGAAGAACGTCCGAATCGTTTGCATTCCTCCGCCTATGGTGGCCGCTTTGCCCGTTGCGTTGCCCAGCATACCAAACCCGCTGGTGAAGCCGTCCACAGGCCACGAGTCGGCGTTGTTCCATTGGTCTGCATCCATGAACCCGCTGTCTTTGAAATGATAAACGACTGCTCGGTCTGAAGAATGTGTGGGGTATTGTTGGTTTAATGTTGTCAAATAGCCGAGAGCGATGCCGACCGTTCCCGTGTTGTTGGCTCGATCCATCACGCCAGCCCCGTCCCATGTTGTCAAGAAGCCAGACCCATAGTCGGCATGAGCGTCTTTGTTGAGCATGGCGTGTCTGCCAAACCGAGGGTGCGTCCCGCCCGTGTCAAACTCCATGATGAATAGGCGGTCTTGAACATCTGGAATAACCGCCCGAACCTCTAAGTCAAGAGCAACGGGAGAGCAGGCGACCTCCATCGTTCCGTAGTCAGTGGTTTCATTTGCCGACAAAGACCCGCCATAGCCCAAACGTGTGCCGCACCGTTCATGGGCTGGCCACGGGCGGTTTCGTCCATACGTCCATGTCCCAGACACCCCCACGGGCTTTGTGTAGTCCCATGCGTGGTTGCCCGTCACATGGTCGATTGACGACCATATTGGAGTCCACAGACCTTTGCTGGCCCATTGTGTCGGCAACGCCCCCTCGTCAAGACTGAGAAACTCGTCCACCTCATTGATGATTGAGCCAGAGACGGAGGTGGAGAACCGTGTGAGGTATGTGGCGGCAAGCCCCCAACCCAACGGCGGAGGAATACGCAACACACCTCCGCCAACGTTGCTACGTGTGGGGGATGATGCAAACTGAGAGTCGCTGGCTGAAAGAATCCGTAGGTCTCGCAAGGCGTAGCGTGAAGGATTGGTGAAAGAGCCTTCCACTTTGTTGTCAAGGTATGCGTGAACAATACGTCCAGGGGCGGTGATTTTGGAGTTGGCGATTTGCGGTGCTGGGGAGAATCCAGGCTGGTCAACACCCGCCGCCAGCGTTCCAATGCCCACTCCCGTTGACTCATCAAAGAAGGGGTTTTGAATAGAAAGCGAGCCGCTCAAAATCCCTTGAGCGATCCACGCATTGTCGCCTGGCTTGTAGGCAGACTCGGTTGTGCGTGTGCCTTGAACCCATATCGTCAACTTTTGGAGGTAGGCCATAGTTGCCGCTGGGTAGTCGGTTGTGATAGTGTTCAGGTCTGTTGAACCGATGTCGGTCACTTCATTGACACACCACCAGCCATTCATATCACGTGTTCCCGCATTGTAGGAAACGCCATAGCCAGCCTCATCACCCGCCTCCCATTCATCCGTATCGGTTGCACCTGTGCCAGCGTCGCCCGTCATGCCGCTGAGATACACCATCGTTGTCCCTTCATCGATTTGATACGCCGAGGCGGGTTCAATGAACGGGTCTGGGTATTCAATCCAAACCACCAAGTGCCTGCCTTGACTCCCCGAAGGAGCATTTTCAACGGCCACGGCACGGATCGGTGCTCGCTTTGGATTGGGGCGAACCAATTCACTGCGGGGTTGTTCATCCTCGGCCCACGTGGTTTGAAGGTCAGACCATTTTTTGAACGTTCCTTCAACCACGCTGAAGTCAAAGTTTGCACCTTGACCAGCGGGGCATAATGGCCCCTGCACGAAGTCAAAGAGCGGATAGATTTGAGCCGAGCGGTCATTCTCATATTGTCCGTAGCCAGAGCCGACAAACGTTCCCTCGGCGGTGCTATCACCGTCGCTCCCGTAGCCGTTATCTCCGTCCCAGACGGCGTAGACCGTGGATGATACCGTCCCGCCAATGTAGCGGCTGGAATCGTAGGTGTAGGGGATGAGAACCCCATCGTTGAGGGAATACGTGCCATCCTTCAAGAAGCAAGCCAACGCCATGCGGGTTCGGTATTTTGGCCCGATGGAGGCGGTGCTGTCGCTCGATTGGTCGTTGTTGGCGTATTTGGCTCGGACAGTTGGGTCGGGTTGCAGTTTGCGGTTGCCTGCAAATTGAGGGCCGAGCACGTGGTCGCCGCTTTTGCCGACGATTTTGTATTTCACGCTGGCGGCTTGATTGATAGGGTCGGCGTTGTAGCGTGTCAAAGCGGTGGAGTCAAACCCGCCCCCAGCCGCTTCATTGAGCACCGAGATGTGCATGGAGTTGCCTGTGCATTCTTTGGACAGTTGGTTGTTGTCAAGAAGCATCGGCATGAACACCGTCGCCCTGTAGGGTGAAGTGGTGGGGAACGGGTCATCGTTGGCTGAATCAACACGGGGGTCGTCGGTGATGGCTGGGTTGGCTGAGGCGGCGGAAACCGTCCGCCCGATCAGGCCGTGAGGTAGCCACGATGGTTTGTCAGCGTCGGACTCCCCAACGTGTCGGTAGGTGTCAATCATCTCGACAAACTCCTGAAGGGTCATGAACACGGGATACGGGCCGCTGGTGTCCGTGAAGTTTTCAATGTCCAACGCTCGCCCCGTGGTCAGCGTTCCCAGGGCGGTTGAGTTGTCTTTGCGTTCTGATGATGGGGCAACGAGGCAAAACTCCGTGATCGTGCCATCGGCGTGGGTGATACGGCAACGGGGGTCAAAAGACCCGCTTCGCAAAATCTGGATCGTCGGCTCAGTCCCAGCAACGTCAGTGCCGTCGTCGTTGATGGCTTCAACCCGAACCCCTGGCGTGTTGGCCTCATCATTTAACCCCGTCCCGTCATCCTCTGGGGTGTTTGGTCCAAACGTGGAGCGGAACAACACGGGGTCAACGGACAACCCGCCGATGCCATCGTTCTTGATGAAGGCTGGAAACCACCTCTGCAACTCAGCGAGGTCATTCTTGACACGGCTGAAGGGCTTGGTGAACGTGTGCTTCTCCGAAGCCATCAAATCGCCCCCCGTGTTTGGTTCAAAGAAGCCTGCCGCAGGGCTATCGGCAATTGCTCCTCCATGATTTGCCGAACCTGTTGCGGGTTTATTTGGTTGCCCGCTCCGATGTGAATACCTCCCTGGATCGTTATCGAGGGGGCGTTATTGGACTCAATACCCCCCAACAGGTTCTCACGTTGGGAACGCTTTTGCGGCGAAAGCGGGATAATCAACTCAGGGCCAGCCTCTCCGACCATACCGAGAGTGGGTTCAAGCACCAGCCCGCCATCCTCAAAGAATGAAGTGGCCAGCCCAATGCCGCCACCGATCAGGCCACCTGCAACCGTTCCGACTCCAGGGATGATTGAACCAATCGCCGCGCCCGCCGCCGCCCCTTGAAGTGTGTTGCCCGTGACGTTCTTTGCTCCAACGTCAGCCCCCGCATCATCAATCTTCTCGGTCAAGCCCAGAGCACCGAGCAACGCTTCGGCTATGCGGACAACGGGAGTCAACACCTTGAACAACGCCAAGAAGCCATCAATTAAACCGCCGAGGAATCCACTGAAGTCGCCCTCAAGCAAAGCCAAAATAGCGGATGAGAAGCCAGACAACATTTCAAGGAACGGCTGGAAATAAATCATGATACCTTGAATGACCTTGCCCAACAGAATGATGACAGGAACCAACGTCTTGAAGTTGTCAACCCCCGTCATAACCAACGGGAGCAACCCTTCAAACAAGGGTATCATTTGGTCGCCCATCTCTTGAGCAATCTCGGCAAAGACGGGGATGAGCGGTTTCATGTTCTCAATAAACTCCATCGCCGCTGGGACCATGTCCTCAAGAAGCATGAGAGCAAAGGGCGCACCCACGTCCAACATAAAGTCCTCAAAGGCTGAGTTTAACTCCAGCAGGGCGTTTTTGGTTGAACCCCTCAGCACTTCTGAAAACTCAGCGGTGCGGTCTTGGGCGTTTTGGTTGGACTCAACGAGAGCGTCAAACGCACCCTTTTGGGCGAGAATAGCGTTGATCGCTGAACCACCACGAATCCCGAACACTTCAAGGATTTGAGAGGTCGTCGCCCCGCTCTCCGATAGTTGGTCAAACAATTCACTGAGGCTGGTGATGCCCGTTGTTTGCATTTGCACCTGCTTGTTGAGGTCGCTGAATTGCTTCTCTTGAGCCGAGAGCGTATCGTTTGCCCTCTCATTATCCCGCCGCATGATGGACTGCTGGAGGCGGCGTTCCTCCATCGTGATAGCAAGGCTGTCGTTTGCCGTTTCAAGGCGGTCGATTTGCTCCAACTCCCGCTCCGTCAATTCCCGACCTTCACGTTCCGCACGAGCACGGATTTTCATTATGTCAAGGTTGTTCTTTTGTTGCTCGATGCTCATGTCCGTCATTTCATCGGTCAACTGCTTGAGAGCCAAAGAAGTCCGCTCGGCTTCGGATCGGGAGGCGGTCATCTCCGTATTGAGTTGTGTAAGGGTTCGTTGAGCCTGTTCACCTGCTGGTGTCAGCCTGAACATGGTAAGGCCGAGTTCGTCCATGATTTTCCTGGCATCATCCGTGGGCGACAGGAGTTTTGTGATCGCCATACGCAAACCTGTCCCCGCTATTGTCCCCTGTAGCCCAGCGTTCCCCAGAGCACCAGCGGCGGCGGCTGATTCTTGGAGGGAGATGCCAGCGGCGGCGGCGGTTGGACCGAGCATTTTCATGGTCTCCCCCAACGTTTCAATCGTGGTGAAAGACTGCGTGAACGTGTTGACCAAGACATCGGACACGTCGCCCAACTCCGAGGTCTCCATGCGGTATGCCTTCAACGATGCAATGGCGATACCAGCGGCGGTCTCCATGTCCGTCCCTGCGGCAATAGCGAGGGCGTTCAAGTTGTCCAGGGCTTTGTCATCCACCATCTCTGAAACGGTCAAACCTGCGAGAGCCAACGTTTGAGCCGCTGTCGCAACCTCAGTGGCCGTTGAACGTGTCGTCCGCCCCAATTCACGGATGCGGCCTTCAAGGGCGGGGAAATCCGCTGTGGCGGCTTTTCCCAGAATAGCCTGCGTCCGTATCAGCGAGTCCTCAAACTCAACAAAGAGCATGGTGGACTTCTTGACAAAGTTGGCGGCGATGGCCCCTCCAGCAACGGTGGCGGCTACACCAACGGCGGCAAATGAAGCGGAGGCGGCTTGACCGAAGCGGCCAATTTTGCCCCCAGCAAGGCTGACACCGCGCCCGATGTCGCTCATGCCTTTGCTGAACCCAGCGGTGTTGGCGTCGATTTTGGCCTGTAGGTGAGCCACTTGTTTGCCAATCATCAACGACCACCCGCCCTACGTTGAGCCTCAGCCTTCTTCATGGCTTCACGCTCCCTGCGGTTTTGTTCATTGAACGCCCCAGCGAGGAACGTAGCGTCCCGCAAATCGAGGTCACGCCATTGTTGAGGGGTCAAGCCAAAGAGGGTGAGAAGTTGGAAAAGCCACTGGCCTTCTGTTGAAACGGAGTGTTCCATTATTCCCCCAGAGCACCACCACCTGACGATGGAGAGCCAACGGCTTCCACCACGGCGGCGGCTACGGATGAGAGGGTGAGGAGGGGCAGTTGCTTCCACTTCGCCCACGTCAAAGAGTCGTCGCACTTGGCGAGCATCTCGTAGGCCATGCGGAGACCCAACGCTTCGGACTTGTCCTCCCCGCTCAGTTTTGAAATGGATGGGTCGGCCTTCAATGCTTGATATTCCCCAACGCTCAACGGCTGGGCTTGGAGGGTCTGCACGATCCCGTCCTCGTCCTCGAGCCCAATATGGGCTACATTGACCGTGACGGGCGTGGAGGCTTTTGCAATAGTGGTGTCCAGCCAACTCAATTGAAATCACCACCCTTCAGTCTCGGCTCCAGGTCAAGCCTTCAAACGTAGCGTTAATCATCAAAGCACCCTCAGCCCCAGCCTCAAGTCCTTCAATGGCTAAGTCGGTGAGGACACACCCAGAAACCGTGTAGGTGTGCGTCCCTGCGTCGTCTGCATCAAAATCGATGTCCAACTCCGTGTCGTTGTTGAACCAATCATACAACTCGTCGTCGCTAACACCCCAAGCCTTTGACAAAGAGCCGCTGACGGATCGTAGGCCACGGGTGTGGGCGGTGGCGTAGTTTGAACCCAGCGTCACGTATTTGCCCGTTGCCGATGCAAGCGTGAAATCGCCAGACACAAAGCCAACGATAGTCCCGCTGACCGTGATTTTTCCTGTGACACCTGTGAAGGAATGCACTGCCATGCCCGTAGGTTGGGGTTTGCGGCTTTTAACGGTTGGGGGGTCAAAGAAGGCCAGCCAGAGCGGGAACGCCCATGACAAAGAAATGAATCCAGCCGCCTATCCATTTGCCCTCAATGTCGGCCTGTAGGCGGACGGTGCTGGAGAACAAAGACACGGCCCAAACCAACAGGGTCGGACATGAGCGGGCAAAGCGGCGGGTGAGGGGAGTCTGCTTCATTCAAACCACCAATCAGTCTCGCACAGGCATGCCATCGGGTGTGTCAGCCCAGACTTCAGACCACCCGCACATCTCAGGGCAGGCAATCCATACGTCATCGATACGCACCTGTGGGCATTCGCAGTCGGGGCAGTGGGGTTGGGGGATGCGGCGGGGCATAGTTGGGGGTAGGTATTCCCCTTTATCAATGTTTTCAAAATCTCAATGGTTTAGAGGTGAAAAGGTGGGGAAGGCCGTGAGCCGAGAAGGGGGGCGGAAATGAACCCCACCCCGTAGGCGACCTTCCCCGAAGAGTCCTACGGGGCGAGATGACGTTGCCATCCCACCCACATAAAGGTGGACGGTGGGGGAAGAATGCTGGCAAAGCCCGAAGCCAGGGTGGAGACCCCCACCGTCCGTTTGGAGAGATGCTCTCCACCAGCCACATCGTTTGGGTTGGGGGGTTTTATTGGTTTCTGTATTCATCGCTCGCCAGCAGATCGTCAAGCACACGCTGGCGGTCGATGGTTTGGTGAAGGTCAAGGGCGTTTTTGTAGTGACGCAGGCCAGATTGGTCAGGCTCTCGCTTGAGGATTGAGAGGTAGGCCTGTGTGATGAAATCAACGGTGCTGAGGCTCTCGTCCTCTGGATCGGGAGAACCTTTGGCCGTTGTCTTTGCTTTGGGTTTGGGTGCTGGCTCTGGGGCGGGTTCTTCAGCCGCAGGCTCTGGGGTGGATTCTTCAACGGGTGCTGGTGCTTCAGCCGCCTCCAAACGTGCAATCAGGTCGGCTTTCGTTCCTTCTGTGTCCAGCCCTTTTTCTTCACAAAGGGCTACGAGGTCTGCTTTCAAGAGGTCAGCGAGGTCGCTCATGCCCCAAAGGTTGCAGATGGCGGTTTATAACAAACCTCAAGCGGTCAAACGTCCCAGCCCAACTCTTCAAGGTGGCGGCGTATGTCCTCCCCGTCTTGAGCCGATGGCAGGTTTTGCGTCCCTGGGACTCTTAAGAAACGCCACGGGCTATGGTTGATTTGCTCATGCTCGCATTTAGCACAGCGGTGTTTGTCGTCCTTTGTGTGTGATTGAGCACCGAGAGCATGGAGAGCGGCGACCCACTCCGTTCTGGAATCCTTTGGGTCAAACTCGACGGGGATATTGCACGGATCGTTGTGCTTGGTGCATTTGGTTTTGTGAACCTGCCCACACGTCTTGGGGGGTTTGATTTTGGGGGACTTCTTTTTCTTGCTCATTGGTTCACCTTCTTCTCAATCTGGGTCAGGAATTGCTGGGTGATGTCGTCCCAATTGAAGCGAGCCTCCGCAAACGTGCGAGCCGCCGTCGATTTGTCTTGATACAGAGCCGTGTCTTTGCTCATGTAGGCCTCTATCATAGCGTCGGCCAACTTCTCGACATCAACCAGCCCCATGTTGACCCCCCACTTTGGGCCAACAATTGAGGTGCATTGGGGGATAAGCCACCCTCGCTCGTCTTTGTTGCCGACCAATTCAGGGCCTGTGGAGTTGGCTGGGAGAATGATGGGGAGGCCGCAGGCCATAGCCTCAGCGGAGGGAATGCCGAAGCCTTCACCGCCCGTCGCCATGACGTGAACATCGGACAACCCATAGAGCATGGACATCTCTTCACGGCTCAAGCCCAGGAGGGGGTTTGAGGACGTGTCGGAGAAGCGGACGCTGTCGTATAGTCCGTATTCTTTGACGAGGTCGGGCAACGGCCAGCCGCCCATCCCCATTGTGTCGGTCGGGTCGCCGCAGTGAAGAATCAGCCCAACCTTGCCCTCGCCTACACGATCCACGACCTGCTTCAACGCTTGAAGCAGGCGGGGGATTTGCTTGCGGTTGGTGTTGCGAGCAACGGAGAGGAAGGTGAAGTCCCAATCGACGCCCAACTGTTGTCGGGCTTCTTTCTTCTGGGCGGCGGTGAAGGGCTTGAACACGTCAAGGTCAACGCCATGATAAATCACAGGCCCTGGGTTGATGAGGTATCGGTCAAGGTGGGGGTCACGCATATCCTTCGTCCCGTCGCCGTTGCTTCCCCACTGCTTAACGTAGTCCACCATTTGCTGGCGACCAAAGTCAGCCATCCACACGGGCTGGTTGAGGTTGGCAAGAATGTCCTTCCATTTGTAGGACAACGGGAAGCCATCAACGGGCAAATACGCCAGATAGGGAACGCCGAGACGGTTGGTGGATTGGACGGCGTGACCAATGAACCACGGGTCAATAAGGGAGATATACACATCGGGCTCGAGGCGGCTGATGTTGTATTCCAGCACCGTTGCTCCGCTGGCGTTGATGCGATCAGAGCCATACCCGCCGATACCAGCGTGAACCATTGTCCAGCCCTCCTCGTGCGTCCAATCCTCTCCATTGTGGTCCCAGCCCATGACAAAGACCTCGTGGCCGAGAGCGACCAAACGTTTGCAGATTTCACGGGTGACCACGGCATAACCCGTGGGGCGCGTTGGTTGCTCGCTTCCCCAGAGGATGCGGAGTTTCTTGGGCTTGGGCTTCGCCATGACACGGGGAAGCATCGCCCACCCTTAAATTAAGGGGGGGCTGAACCCCTCGTGTCGTTGGCTTCAATACATCTTGCCGAGGTTGAAGCGGTAGGCGTATTTGGAGCAAATGTCGTAAACTGCTTTCATGTCAACGGGCTCGGCCTCTCGACCTCGTGGGTATTCACCGAGAACAACGGTGGGGTCGTAGTCGTGGCGCAGGGTGTGGTTGCGCCCGTGTTGCTTTGCACCGTGAAGGGTTTCAGAGAGGGAGCACGTGCCATCGTTGTTCATGCGGAGAAGTGCCATCTTGTTGGCGATCAAGATTTGCGCCTCGGTTGGGCTGACTCCGTCGCTTTCGTTGCGGAGTTGGGTGTTGATTTGACGGCTCGAGCGGTCATAGAAAACGCTGTGATACAACGCTCCGATGTAAAACTTCTTGGCTTTGGTTGTCTTTTGGGCTGGGGTTAGGTGGGTCATTCTTGTTGCCTCCAACCACGACGACGTGTCGGGGGTATATCAATGCTTTGTTATCTCAATGTCTTACCGTTGAGAATACGAGCGTAGGAATACGGGCTCGTGCGTGGCCTGTGTCGCCACCATTGGCGAGAATGCTTCATCCATACCCAGAACGGCGGGGGAAGCCGTGTGGGTCTTTCCTACGCCCTTTTCGCCCGTCATTGACACGGGGGACAAACGGGTGAGGGTTTTGCCCTTTCCTCGCTTGCCCAGCATGGTCTGGCGGCAATCGTAGCAAACGACTGAGCAAATCGACGAGCCCTCGTGCAAATCGTTGGATCGTGGTGCTCCGCAAATGCGGCACGTTCCCGTCTTTGGTGGATTCAAAACCCTCAATCTCTGGGCGGCGGTGGCGGTGAAGTCTGGGGTGTCCACGCTCAGTCCTCCTTTGCTCGGTAGTGTGGGTGGTCTGCGGGGAGTTTGTGACGGCGGCGGTCGCTCATGTTCTCCAGCAATTTGCAGACCTTTTCACAGGCTTTGTCAAATCGATTCTTTGCTACGTCGTCCCCTGCGGGGACCATGCGGGCTTCCAGACCGTAAAGGTCTACGGTGTCCAGCAGGTGTTGTATCAATGCAAACTCGGCGTGGTCTATGCTCTTGGCTCGTTCCATGTTCACACCCCACGAGGTGTTTGCTCTTAAGGGTTTAGGTTCTCAATGTTTGAAACTCATCAGATTTTCGCCAATATCCCCCAGACACGCTCCAATATCAGACGATACGTCGCACGAATGCAGGGCGCAGAATCCGAACCTCACGGGTGTCGGCGGCGTATGTCGATGACCCCGAACCGCCTGCGGTTGGGTAGGCTGAATTGTCCGTGGGCAACGACCCAGAGATGGAGAGGACGGGCGTGGCGGCTGGGTATGTCTTGTCGGCTACACCGTAGGCTGGATCGTCGCTGGTCGTGAAACCCCAGCCTGGTTGAGGGAACGGCAGAAAGTGTGGGGCAATTTCACCCAGCAACGACCCAGACACCAAAGCAACGCGCCCGCTGAGGGATGAGCCGCTGGCCCATTGGGAGAAACGTTGAGCGAGAAGAAAATAGGACAAACCCGCCGTCGACGCCCAATCGGGCGTGGTGATGGCCGCACGTGTCAAACTCAAAGCACCAAAGGAGCGGGGCATGTCATTCCTCCCAGCGCAACTCAACGGTGACATCCGCCCTGTAGCCGATGCAATTCTCATCGCTTTGCCCAGGGCCGCAGTTTGGCTCAAGCACCGTGAACGGCTTGGTCGTATCTGAACGGCGGATGACCATGTAGTGATAGTCGGAGAACCCAGCGGCGGGCTGGGATATCGTCTTGTTGTTGAGCAAATCCTTGAACGCCCCGAACATCGTCCAACAGTCCGCACGTGTGGGGGCAAAGAGGGTGACAGAAAGGAATACCCTGCTGGTGACGGCAATCGATGAACCCGTCCCAAAGTTTGCGAGGTCGCTCTCGCCGTAGACGTGCTGGATGGCGATTTGGTAGGTCTTTTGCTTCTTTGCCTCAAGCCATGAAGCGTTGACGGTTGCCGCCGATCCGTTAGGGAAGAGCATATTAGCCTCAATAACGGTCTTGAGAGCCGTGTGGGGGTCGGTTGCGGGGACACCGCTATCGGTGATGGTCACAGCCGCCACTTCCCAGAACCATCGGGCGGTTGAAACTGACCCCAGACGGCGGTGGCGATCTGGGTTTCGCTCTTGACCTTGACCAGCAACTCCTGGTATTCCTTCTCGGAGTCCCGTATCAACTCCCGCCAAAAATCCTTGATGCGTTCATTGCAGTTTTCATCATTCATGGCCGCACGTCCAGCGGAGCGGACAACGTGCAGGATCGTGGCGAGCCGCACATGAGCGGGGGCGGTTGTAGCCCCAGCAACATAGACGACCTTCATTTTCTGCTCGACGGTGTCGCCCAGCGGCAAATGAAAGCGGACAATTCCCGCCCCAGCATCATCAAGCCAGAAGTCGTCGTCACGGTTGCGGGATTGAACCAGCGTCTTTGACACGTTCCCGCTTGAATCTAAAAACTCAATCGAGGTGACGGACACGACTGGACGTTGAGCCAGAACGATATGATATTGGTATAGGGCTGAATCAAACCATTCGGTGTGCGTTTCAGTGCCAGCAAATTGTTTGCCAGCGTATGCGTCCATCAACCGAGAGGCCAGCGTTATCATTGTCCCGATTTGGGTATCGTCTGGACCAATGCCGTCGCTGAAATTGACACCTGCGTAGGCTTCAACCTCAGCCAATGTTGCGTAGTCCTCAGCCGCCATGTTATCACCCTTTGTTGTTGGGGGTTTTAACGGTCGCCCCGTAGGGCAACGTCAGCCCGCTCTGGGTGGTTCAAGGGAGGTCAAAGACCCGCTCAAATGGTGTCGATTCCCGTCAAGAGGCAAATGGCGTCACTGTAGCGGACACCAAAGGCTACGTCTTGGCGGGGGATGAGCACAAAGCGGTCGTTCTTTGGTTCGTCCTCAAAGCCCATGTTGAAGCGTCGCTCAGCGTCGGTCGGGTTGCCGATCAACGGGGAACGGATGTGGGTGAGAAGGGCCACGGTTTGAGTCGTGGTCGAGCCGTCAAAGACCCCCGTGTAGTTGAGGTTGGTCGGGATAACACCCGTAGCAAACACACGGATACCGTAAATGCGTCCCAATTCCCCAGAGAGGATGGTGGCCTGTGGTCCGTATTTGTCAACGGTCTGGAGTTCGGTCAAGCCCAAGAGTTGAACCTCGAGGTTGCGGGGAACAATGAGAGCAAGGTCGTCTCGGTTGTCCGCATACACGCCCAGGTTGCTGATGGCTTGGCGGAGGTGGCTGAGGCCAAACGTCCCTGAAACGCTGACTGCGGTGGCGGCGGCGGACTTGCGAAGCCCGTCAAAGACCAACAGGTAGTCGTTGTTGGTGGCGTTGACCCCGCTGGGGTTGGTCGAGGCGTTGTATGCCCCGTTGATGTTGTCAGCGTAGGATGAACCCGTCTCGGTGTCGCCGTTGATGAAGAGGCTTTGCTCGTTGAAAGCCAATCGGGAGGCGATGTCGTCTCGGAGGACGGAGAGCAAACCTTCCACCCCGTAGGCGATCAGGTAGTTGCCGATTGGGATGTTGGCGATGAGCGTCTTGAGGGTCAGCGTGATTTCAGCGGTGACTTGACGGGATTCTCCAGCGGTGGTCCCAGTCTCCGTGGCGGAGAGGGTCTGCTGGTGGAAGGAAACACTGCCCGTCAACTTCGGAACGTTAACGGTTCGGGTGCTCATGGGGAGAGCGGGGAGCAGACCTCGGAGGAAATTGTTCTCGTAAACCAACTGAATGATTTCGTTGCTGGTCTCCGTGGGGAAAAACGTGCCACCCGTCGATGACGTTGCACCGCCGAGAGCGTCTTTGACCCTGTTCACTACCTCGTTAAAATCGTATTCTTCTGCCATGTTGTTCACCTGTTTTGTTTTGTGTTTCTCCTTTGGAGTTTCAGTTTCGCCCCCTTGAAGCGAGGTTCTTTGCGAGCCAATCACCGAGACCGTTCATGCCTGGCGTGACTTCTGGGAGAGGGTCAAAGTCCGTAGTCTTGCGGACGGTTGGGGCGGCTGGCTCGCTTGGGGCGATGCTCTTGCGCTCTGGGATGGCGGCTGGTGCTTCAACACCAACGCTGGAGAGGGTGGAGGCTACACGCTTGGCGACCTCGGCCTCAATGTTGGCCTCGGCTTCAGCGGCTTCTTTTTCCTGTGTGAGCGTTTGGATCGTTGCGTCCTTTTCTTCAAGGGCAACCTTGAGAGCCGAGATTTCTTCAGCGGCTTTCTCGCCTGCGTCGATTCGGCCTTCAATGGATGAAAGGCGGCTCTCAAGAGTTGCCAAATGCTTGACAACTTCAACGAGAACGCTGATGGTTTCGGACGTGTTGTCGTCCTCAACCGTGGATGCGGATTCTTCTTCTGTGGCTTCTGCCTCAAGGGTCACCACTTCTTCGGTGACTTCTGCCGCCTCTTCTGGGGCGGCTTCTTCAAGAGCCTCTTCAACGGGAGCCTCTTCTTCTGCGGATTTCTCGTGGATTTCTGCGTCGGTCATGTTGTTTCCCTGCCCAACCCCTTCATCGAGGGGGGTTATAACGGTCGTGGCGGTTCTGCTCTTGGACTCAATGACCTCTATGAAGGCTTCAATCAACTCCAGCCGCCCTTCTATGTCGCTAAAATCCTCAAACTCAGGGATGCGGTCCCAATCCTCAATCGTGTCCTTCGGATCGGCGGACTTGCCGCCGCAACCACACCCAGAGTGGGCGGACTCTTCAACCACTTCGGGCTGGGGTTCTTCATCCGTGTTGTCCTTCTCAAAGAGGATAGCAATTGAGTCGCCCCTGTCCTCATAGCCGACGATGTGCTTCTCAACATTGAAGATGGCTCCTGGGCTGGCGGGAACGTCCACGACGCTGGTCTCCAACCAATCAATCTCGGTGAACCTCATGTAGCACGTGTCCTCGTCCTTGCATTCCTTGACGGCGGCTTTGGCGATGAAGCCAATGCTGAACGCCTTGAGCATTCCTTTGCGTATCTTGCGGGTGATGTCCTTTTCGCCACCGTCGATGACGGCTCGCCCGATGGGGACTTCTCCTTCAACTCCGTCGTATGAACCCATAGTGACATCCAGCATTTTGCCGATGACCCCGTAGTCCTTGCGGTGGTTGTAAAGAATGACGGGGTTGTTTTGATACCCACTCCAGGCCTCAACGATGGCGGACATATCCACCAATTCTCGGTGGCGATCCAGCATATTCTGGTCGCCAACATAGACAGGGCCAGCGACGATCACATCGTCATCGGCCTTCTCGTATTCGTCGTCCGTGTGGCCGTCCTTCACTACATGGAAGGGGGTCTGCACACGCAACACGACATCAACTTCACGCTCGTCGCCTTTGCGGGTCGCCCATTCGTCCGCCGTGTCTTTGACCAGCACGGCCTCTATGCGTTCCGCCATGCCCCTACGGTTCTGCGAGGGGGTTTTTATTGAATCCGCTCAGGCTTGGTTGTAGACGTGGGTCATCCCGTTGTCGATGAAGAGGGCGGAGGGGATGCCACCACGGAGAAGGCGGTCGCTGAATGCAACGGCTTCACGGTGGAGGGTGAAGGAGGAGTGGTATTCCCACCCATCGGCGGAGAAGTCGGGGTGTGGGGCTTGGGTTCGGGCCATGAACAGACGAGGGGGTTCACCCTTATGAATGCTTTGGTTTCTCAATAGTTTCAAAACATTGATAAGGAATAACCTGCTGGGACGGGTTGAGGCAGACACATGACCCACACATACGAAACGATTGAATGGTGCTACCAGAACGACTTCCTACAGGTTGGACATTTTCCAGGACGGCCTGTCAGTTGGTCAGAGCCGCATTTTGGTGTGCAGTTTTGGGACACGATGGGTGTTCAATACACCACTTGGTTTGAAACCCGACATGAAGCCCACCTCTTTGAGGTTGATTTGCGAGCCAACCACGACGACTTGTTCTGCGATGACTACGGCATCCAGCACTATTTTCACAGCGGTGCTTGAATCATTCCTCTTCATCGAGCGACTTCTCACGATCACGCAGGCGTTTCTTCTCGTCTGAAATCACCTTTCGCATGAAGGACAACCCACGGCTACCCACGGCCAGCCACTTGATTTGAGCAACCACACCAGCCAGCCTGAAGTCCTTGAAGTGGCGAGCCACCCACGCTTCACGCAGGCGGATGGCCTTTTCATCCGTGGGGGTCTTTGGCGTTCCGCCCTGCTCCATGACTTTGGTGAGCCTTGCGTATTGGGTGTTGCCCAGGACGTTGCCGCCTTTGCTCCAGATTTGCGGCCATTCCTCCTTGAGTTTGGCCGCTTCTCCACGTGGGAACACCTTCCACTTAGAGTTGGCGATGCTGACTTTCTGATCGTCGCCACGCTTAGGAAAGTCCGTGCGCTTGCTGACCTTCTCCTTCTCAGCGCAAAACTCCTCGCACATTGAGTTGGCGGCGGCGACCGCTTGGTCTGGCTCGTAGCCGTCCTCTTCAATCAATTCGCTGATTTTGCGCTGAACGCATTCGTCGTAGGACTCATCGGCTTGACGGCAGGCTGGCCCTTTCTCGTTCACTTTCTTTGCCATGTGTATCACCGTGTCTTTGTTGCTGGGAATTGGCGAGCAACTTCTCCGAACCGCTTCTCGATTTTGGCCTTGAACCGTTTGCCCATCTCGTTGCGGTGTTTCATCACCGCTGGGCGGAGGAACGGCTTCGGACGTTGTCGGAACGTTCCAAACTCAACAAACGTGGCGTAGTCCACGCCCGTTCCCGATCCGCCGAATTGGATGATGCGCTGGTATTGGTTGGGTCGCTTGACGCGCCCGCTGGCTCTCAAAGCACCCGTCAACACGGGCGCGGTTTTGACGGCATATCGTAGGATTCTTTGTGCCAGCAAATCCAACTCCAACGGCACATCCCCGCGGACGGTTCGGTGTTTTGAACGTTGGACGGCCACGGCAAAGCGGCTGATGTCTTTGGAGTCAGTCGTCACCGCTGGTTTCACGATTCAGCCCCCTCAACGTCTGGGCGGAGGATTTCATCGGAGGGGACAACCTCTGGGGGCGTTCCCTCATAGGAAACAAACGTGCATCGGCAGTTGGGGTGGGCTGGGACAACCGACCTGGCTTCATCGATTGGGTAGACGGCGTTTTCAAACGGTAGGCAGGTGTCAGCATCGGTTCGGTCGTCAACAACCACCAACCGTTCAACGTAGGCAAAGTTGGCTCGCTTCAGTCCGTTGATGTGGGCGTTCTCCACGACCCTGCGGGTTTCGGTTCTGGCGATCCGCTCGTAAAAATAGGCTGGATAACGCGCCCCCGTGGGGTCAATCAATGAACGCATCTGCCCTTTAGCCCAACGCCAAGACTGCCCGTCCTCGAGCATTTGCTCAAACACCGAGAGGATTGAGCGGCGGTATGCCCCCAACGTGTTGCGGAGGGCGGGGAGTTGCCACCGCCTTCTCCAATACGCCAGAGCCGCCGTGTCGGGCGCGTTTAGCCCCGTGGCTATTCCTGACCCACCCAGCGTCAACTCAAGGCTCTCGGCGTAGGAATCGGTCAAAACAAGCGTCCCAGATATGGCGTGACGCTCCACGCTTTCTTCTATCGCCAAGTCCAACTGAATGATAGCGGACTCAATGTCGGAGAGCGTGATGGCGGCTTTGCGGCGGTATGTTCTCAAATCGACATCGGGACGGACGACCGCTTCATCACCGTCAGCAAACAAAGCGTCAAATCGTGAAATGACATCGTCGGCAAACGTGGCCTGTTCTTCATTGGCGGACGCTCGGTATTTGGTCGCCCCGTTTTCAACCAACGCCTCAAACTCGTCGTGGCCGTCCTTGCGGCGGTTTCCGATCAGGACTTTGACCTCGTTATTGGGTTCTGTATCGGCGGCAATCTCGACCACGTAGGGCGGAACGTTGCCAGCACCTTCCCCCTCATCGATTGGCCGAGCCTTTTCTGGGAAAAGGTCAGCAAGCCCCGCTGATTCTGGGGCGGTGGCGGGCTCGTCTCCGCTCAAAGCGTCGGGCTGGTTGATTTGCAGTTTGGGTGAAATGAAGAACGGATCGTCGGCTCGCCCGTCCTCAATTCGCTCAAAGCCAAGAAGCGACCTGGCTTCATTGATGGAGATGGCGGCTTCTTGCCGCAGGTTGCTGATGGCGTTGGCCTGTTCCTTGACAACCTCAGCCAACTCCCGCTCACGTGATGGGCGGATGGCTTGAAACTTGAACAACCAATCGGTGACACCGAGAAGAGGGATGATGCGGCGGTTGATGAGGGCTTCAATGCGGTTTTGAAGCGACTCAATAACGTCATACCAGGAGTCAAGTTGGCTCTCTGGGTTGGCGAGTTTGCCCGTTTGAACCCAGCCCAACTTGATGGGCGGGATGCCAAAGACGGCGCAAATCTCTTCTCGATAATAGAAGAGGAGGTCAAGTTGCGCTCCCTCCCGTGTGGAGTCCAGCAGGCGGTGAATATCAAAGCCCGTCCCACCATTGACGGCAACCAACCCGAAGGGGGATTTCCCCCCGCTCAGTTGTTGCTCAAGCAACGCCAGCATCGCTTTCATTTCATTGTTTGAAATGTCGCCCACGTTCAGAATCGTCTTAGGGAGCGTCCCCGTATACAACTCGCCCAAATAGTTGGAGAGGTTGAGGTGGGCGGCGATGGTGTTGAGGATGGGGATGAGCGGGCTGGTCCCGTATGCTCGCCCCTGCTTAAACTTGGAGACGTGGATGATTTTGTCAGATGAGAAGCGGCGGGTGTGTTTGTCCACCTTTTGGATATAGGCCATCGCTGGAGGGGCGGGGCGTTGGTTGGCTGGGATGAGTTTGATTTGCTCCGCTGGCACAGTCCAAACGGCGGTCAAATCACCGCCAAACGTCCAGTCCTCATCATTGTTGCTGGATCGGTCGCCAGAGCCGTCCAACTCCAGATAGGCATCGCCAAAGAGTTGCAGGTCATAGATGAGGGACTCCAGCCATTCATCCCCAGAGTCGTCGGGGTTGGGGTTCTCAAAGAACGCCTTCAACTTCTCCAGGCCAGATTCACTGCCCTGCTCGACGCCCTCTTTCAAGACAAACTCGTAGCCGTTGCCGATGGTGTCGTTGACGGTGCAACGCAGAATCGCATTCACCACCTCCGACTTCAGTGATATTGCCCTCAATAAGTCATAGGAGACGGCTGGATCGTAGCCGCTTGATTTTGACCGCCCGTTGGTGGTGCTTCCAATTTTTGACAGGCTGGCCAGAGTCTTGCCGTCCCAGACGTTCATGTCACGCTGGTTGGCCTCATTGAGCATTTTGTTGAGGCGGTCCACATCGTCATTATCGGCTCGACGCCGACCAAAGAAACCGAAGCGGCGACGCTCGCTCATACCCCAGACACGGCTGGGCGTGGTTTAAGCGTTTGGCGGTTCAAGCCGTTTTCTTGGCTTCGGCCTCTTTCTTGGCTTCTTCGCGGAAGAACGCTCGCTTTTCTTCTTCCATGTGAAGGAAGTGGGCGGCGACGTATTCTCGGCTGGCGGCGGGGTAATTGTTGTGCTCTCGTGGCATGGTTAAGGGTAGTCGCCACCCCTATATCAATGCTTTGCTAAATCTCAATGGTTTAAGCCCAATCGGGGCTGGGCGGTTGCGGTTCAACTTCAGCCATACGAGGAGTCCTCCCTGTTTTGCACGAACCCCTGCGACAACGTGGGGTCTTTGCTCTTGTCCACTTCTCTTCACCGCAGTCTGGGCATCGGACATACGTTAAACCCATGAGGCCAAAGAACGGGGTGGGGGGTTTTGATGATTTACATCGCTCCCAGACGGGACGCTCCAATCAAAGCCCCCAGCAGTGTCGTTCCGATTCCCGTCATCCACTTGACGAGACTTTTCACGATCCCGTTGAGCAGGTCTTGAGTTGCTTGTTGGTTTTGAGCCAAAGAATCGACGGCGGTCGTCAAGCCGCTCATTTGTTCTTCAGTCCGTGTTTGAGCCTCCACCAATTTAGCGAGCATCTCATCGTGTTTGTCCAGCCTACGTTCAATGGCATCCAGACGGTGATTTTGGACTGCGTCGTGCGTTGTGTCACTCATCCTCGGTCACGTCCTGATCGGTCACGCCCTGCTCGTGGTGGTGTCCCACGTGTCCTTCGTGAATCCCAAGTTCCACCCTTTGACGTTCAGCCTCCAATTTGTGCTGGTGCTCCAATTGCTTGATAGCCAATAACCGCTCGTGCTCCGCTTGAGCAACCATCGCCTGCTGGTTTGATTCAATAACGCCTGGGTGCAACTCCGTCTCGGTTTGTTGCTCGTTCTTCCATAACTCAAGAATCGTCGCAAACGCAGGGCCAGCCGTTCCGCCAATGATAGCAATGAGGGCGATGAACCCTTCAAGGTTCAAGAGCACGACTTCAGGCCTCAAAATCCCCATCGCTACAACTGAACCGCTGGCGGCAAGCCACAGGAAAATTGCTGGCAGGGCAGTCCACTTGACCATGCGGTCGTTGACTGAGTCTTTGTGTCCGCCTCTTCCCATAGAAACACCTCACTGCTTGAGGGCTTCATCGATTTCCTCTTTTGCGTCCTCGACCTTTTCTTTTGCGTCCCCTATTGCTTCCAATACCTCAGCGGCGGTGATAACGCCGTCAGCGGCCAGGGCTTTGTAGCGTTTCAAACCCCAAAGCACGAGCCCAACGACAACACCCAGAGCGGTGGCGTAGCCAATGATAGTCTCCACGGACATAGGCAAAGGGTTCGGGGTGGCGGTTTAAGACGAATGCCCTAAGCACCAAACGTCCGCATGGTTGGAGTCCCGCCACCCTCTCCAACCTCCATCGCTATGCGGGCATAGATGAGAGCGTGGAGAGCGTGATCGTCGCCGTCTCGTCCGTATTTTGTCATACGTTGTCCCCGTGTGGGGCGCGTGTCCTTCAGGTCTGTTTCTTGCGAAGAATTGACGGCACACCATTCATGGAGAACCCATTCAAGCGAGCGGTCGTTGAACGCCAGCCTAAACTCACGGTTCTTGATGGACTCCAGCGTGTCCTCAACGTAGGTGGTTCGATCCACGACGCACATATAGATGAGGTTGCGGTTGTTGTCCCGCTTTTTATATTCAAACGGGGTCATCGGGCGGCTTGAATAATAGCACGAGCGGACACGTTCACCAAACTCCCTCTGCAACTCTTTGACCTGCCGAGCACCGTAGCCAATATCACAAACGACCTGGACGGCGTTATACCTCAAAATCAAGTCCGAGACGGCTTGAACCTCATCAATGTCGTCGGATCGGCTGGCAATTTTGTGAGCGTTAATCACATCGCCGTTGGAGTCCAGGACAACCACGGTCGTCTCAACCCCCCAATCAATGCCGATGTAGGTTTCCTCTGGGGCATCGACGCTCGACCGCACCTGCATATTAGCGTCAATAACACCCAACGCTTGATCGAACGTGAGCGGTTTTGCCGCTCCAGCAAAAAACTCCCCCAGCACTTCATTGGCGAATCGGCGTGGGTTGTAGGTTTGCCTCTTTTGCTCTATGTCGTCCTCGCTGATGTCGGGGTGCATCAGTTGGGTGATGTGGTAGCCGATGATGGTCTTATCTGGGCGGTGTGACCACTTCTCGCCGTCCCATTCTCCTTTGGTGGACGTTTCCCAGAGCCGCCAAAACTCCGAGCCCTGCTCACGTGCAGTGCCGCTGACTATCACCCATTTGTATTCGGACTGAGCCAGCATCTCCAGCAACATGGGGAGCACTTCTGGGTCGGAGTCTTGGTATTCATCAATGCAACACAGGTCGGCCTCAATACCGAGAAGGCCATGAGCGTCGCCCCAATTTGAATAGGCGTAGAAGTGGTTCAAGGATCGTCCGCCCACGTCAAACGTTTGGTGGCTCACGCTCGATTTGATTCTTTGCTTCATCAGGCACCCGTTGTTGACGCTGGACATGAGAGCACCGTTGAACCGCTCATCAACAAAGCGGGTGACCTGTGGCTGGCGGGGCGCGGTGTAGACGGCGTTGAAATACGGGATGTTGAGCAACCCATACAGGAGGATGTTGCAAATCGTTTCAGTCTTTTCCACCTTGCGGGAGCACTTGAGCACGATCACTTTGGTTCTGTCGTTCTTCTCCAACGCCCCAAAGTGACGATATATCTCTTGAAGGTATGGGCGGTCGTGGAGCATGAACGGCTTCCCGTCAATGGTCCTGAAATACGACGACCAGCGGTCGGGGTATAGGGCAATCGACTCGGCCTGTTCTGGCGTTAGGGGCGTGTTGCTGGGCGTTCCCGCCATGCGTGGGGGTTATCCCCCCTCTTCATCAATCCTCGCCCGTGTAGGCTCAAAGAATGACTTCAACACGGCTGAACTCGTCGGCGTAGCGGCGAGCCTGCTCGCTGGTGGTGAAGGTCGCCAAAACCGTGCCGTCTTCGGCGTCGATGACGTTCCAGCCCTGTGCGTTGGTTTCAATGAACACGGTGCTGACCCGCTCGGCTCGGATGGCTTGAATCTCCTTTGCGTTCTCCATGTTCCAGACGAGGCCGTAGCGGTTGGCGCAGATGGGGCCGTAGCCGTGGGTGGTTGAACGCTCGTCGGTCAATTTGCGAGCACAAAAGCAACAGTGGCCTGTGAGGTGGCCTTGATATGCCGCAAACCCAGATGGGTCGGCTTTGAAGTCCTCCATCATGGGGATGACGTCGCCTCGCTCCATGATGAGGGCGTTGGTGGTGTAAACGCCGTCTTTGATGACTCCATAGAAGCCGCCGTGTCCAACCTCAACGCTCTCGTCCTTGCGGTTGTAGTGAAGGGTGACCGTGTTGCCCTTGCGGGTCTTGAGGCTCCATTTTGGCTTCTTGAGGGTATCTGCGGCAAGGGTCATCATCTCTTCAACGGGCTCGTAGCCGTTGAAGGTGAAGGTGACCGCCTGCTTTGCCTCTCGCTCCTCGCGCTCCTTCTTGGCCTTTTCACGGACTGCGGTGCGCTCGGCTTCTTCAGCGACGATCTTCTCAACCCATTCCCACTGCTTGCTGGACAGGTTGCCCTTGCTCTCGTATTGGCGGATGAGGGAAACAACAAACGAGGTGGGGTGCTTAACTTCTTTCAAAGCAACGATGCGCTCGTCCGTGTTGGCTTCACGCTCAACGATGGCTTCTTCGGTGTTGTCTGCGGACAACTTCTCGACCCAGAACATCTGCTTGGAGGAGAGGTTGCGGTTTTTGCCCTTGCGAACCAAATCCTGTGCAAAGGACACGGATCGGCTGGGGACACGTCCAGCGGCGAGGGTGGCTTCAAGTCGGGCTACGGATTCTGTCTGGTGCTTGCTGACCATGACACGACGAGGGAGTCCTCCCTTATCAATGGTTCGGCTTCTCAATGCTTAGGCTCGCCAATCACGGCGGGTCTCCGCTCGCTTGGCTTCACGCTCGGCGCGGTCTTTGGCTCGTTGAGTCTCCAACGCTTGACGCTCTTCGGTTTTGGCCAGGCGTTCCTTTGCGGCCTCGATTGAATGCTCCACGGCGATGTCAATAACGTCGTCGTCTTTGTTCTCAAAGTGGATAGCCCACTGAAAGCCACGGCGGAACGGTTCAACATCTTCCACCATTGTGTCTTGTGGGAGGTGTGGTTTGATACGCTCAAAGGCGGACTCCTTGAGCCACAGGCTCGCCGCTTTTGTCAATGAACCATAGACGGCGGCGACAATTTGGGTGTCGTTGTCTGGGTGGCGAATCGTGTGATATTTCACCGATCCAGCGGACATCTCATGGACGCTATACCCACGGATGAGGAATGCGTCAAAGATGCTCTGCTTTGTCAGTTTTTTCATTTGGCGTTTGCCGATGGGCTTCGTGGGCTTGGATTCAGTCTCCATGCTTTAAGCCCAGCACGTCCACCTTCTTAAGTGTATATGCTTCACACCACTTTCCCCCGTTGAATGCTTTACAACACGCCGAGCAAGCCGTCCCACTTCTCAGCGGGCGGGTTCTCACGATCTGGGCGTAGCAGTTGGGGCATTCATACGTGATAGCGCGCCCTTCGGTTTGGGCGTTCTCCGTCAATCGACGGACAAAGGCTGAACGTTGCAGGGTGTATGGCCTGTATGAAACCCACCCCTGCTCCAAATTGCTGAACGCTTCACCGTGTCCAGCGGCGTGTCCGCAAATCAAATGGCACAACTCGTGATGAATCAACCCTTTGAGCAACAACGTGTTCTCAAACTCAAAGGCCTGGGGGTGGAGAGCGACCACGGGCGGATCGGAGAAGGTGACGGCGGCGAGCCTGCGTATGGAGTCCGAGCGGACGTATCTAAACTGCAACCAGCCTGCATCACGGGGCAACCCAGAGAAGGCTGGGCGTTCTCGACGCAGGGTTCTGTAAATTGACCTAACCCGAATGAGGTGGTCTATGGTCAGGTTCTCCATCGTCTAAACCGTCCTCAACATGAACGGTGTCGCCCACCCTCATTATGAGCAGGGGTTTGTTGGGGTTCGCCATGAGCCAAAAGAGCAACTGCTCCCCAAACGTCTGCGGATTTCCTGTTGCTTCAAACTGCTTTTTCATTGTCATCAACTTCCAATCGATGCGAAGGTTTGGCTGGATATTAGCGTCTGTATGTAGGCTACAACGTCCCGCAACGTGGCGGCTTGGTGAAAGAACCGAGAAGCAGACCCGTCCCCAGAATCAAAGGAGATGCGGGCGGAGTTGTCGTAGTCGTATGAGCCGTCGCCAATGTTTGTCCCGTAGCCCGTCACCTTAGCCAGCGGCATTGAACCGCCCGCCCCTTTGGTGTCTGGGAACGGCTTCACAACCACGTCCGAGCCATCATGTAGCACGTTTGCGGGGAATCGACCGAGGGGGGATGGGCCAGCCCCACGCTCGCCTTCACGCTCTCTGGCACAGTGCTCCATACCCAGCGGGCTATCAAACTTCTTTCGTTCAATGTCGGGGTCGTCATGGGGTATTCTGCAAGCGTCAATGTTCAGCGCGCCCGTTCCGTATTTGAGCACGTTCTCGGCAATCGTTCCAGCGGGCGGCCTACGTGCGAGAATGATGGCTACAGAACCCTGTAGGAATAATCCAGCGTCCTGATCGTGAAGCCACACCAATTGGTCTCGGATTTCAAAACCAGCATCCTCCAACGCTATCGCCGCTCGATGAACGTTGGTCGTTGATTCAAAGAGAGCGAGGTGCTCTCCAGGTTTGAAGTCGTCCAGATTCAACTGAACCACTCGCCCATATTGCGTGGGCGACCGAGGGTCAATTCTCGGATGCGGTATTCAGCCAACTCGTGAAAGTCGGGGTCTAACTCAATACCGATGAAGTTGAAGCCCTCAAGGATAGCGGCCACGCCCGTTGTCCCGCTCCCCATGAAGGGGTCAAGCACCGTCCCGCCCTTTGGGGTGACGAGGCGGCATAGATAACGCATGATGTCCACGGGTTTGACCGTGGGGTGGATATTGACACGGCCTCCAACGTGTCGCTCGGCTTTGGTTGGCTTGGGGCAATACATGAAGCGGTCAGCCCCTTCAAAGTCAGGCCCCCATTCTCCAGCCCGTTCCTCCAACTCAGCGGCATAGAAGAATCGAGAAGCACCGCCAGCGTCGCCAAAGTCACGGACACCCGTGTTCGCCGATCCAGCGGCCAGCATCCCGCCACCAGCCTCCCATGAGGCTTGGCGGTTTTGTCCGCCCGATGACACCTTGACCGACCCAGAGCCGCCGACCGTTCCGCTTTGTTTGTCGAGCAACAAACGGGGACACTTGGGGTGGCAGTCGTAGACCTCCACACGTTCAGGCGTGGCTGGGGTTTTGTCGATTTCATTGTTGGGCTTGAACCCAGAGGACTCAAACACGCTGTCGGGGCGCGTTGAGCCACCCGTCCCAGAGCCGCCACGGGTGGTTTCAACAAACTCCCCCGTGGGTTTGCATTCCTCATGGTGGCTGACGATGACGTTGGTGGGATATCGTCCTTTCACTTGACCCACCACACGGCGGGAGGTGTTGTAGCCGTTCATTGAACCGTTCTCGGATATTTTCTCGCCTGTTCCTTCTTCAACATCTCTCATCGTTTCACCAACTCTTGCTCCGTCAATGTTCATACCGCCCGTGCCATGCTCCAGCACGTTCTCAGCGACCGTTCCTTTGAACGGTTTCCTGGCTACAACTGCGGAGTCGTGGTCGGTGTTGAAGTCCGTGTCCAACTCTGGGGCATAGAAATAGCGAGAAGCCCCGCCTTCATCGTCATGTCCTCTCACGGTGTCAAAGTCCTCGTCGCCACCGCCAAACACGGCTGACTTATTGAAGCCAACACCGCTGGCGGCTTTGCGGCTCTTGGTGTGTCCGCTTTGACGATCCAGCGTTGCTCTGGGGCAATCGTTGACGCATTCCTCTTCGGTGCATTCCTCATGGTGGCTGAGGAGCACGTTTGTTGGAAAACGCCCGTTATCGTGTGCAACAAATGATGTGTCGTCGCCCGTGTCCTCCCTCCATTGCCCTTCTGGGCTGGACCACATAGAGCGAGACCGTTCATAGCGCATGGACGCTTTGTCCTCATCCGAAGCCGCTATCCGTGATTCATCGATGTTGATGGCCCCCGTCCCATGCTTCAGCACATTCTCCACCACGCTGGACGGGAACGGTTTGCGGGCTAAGACGCAGGGCTCGTGGGCTGGCTTGAGAGCCGTTCCCCACCCCTCCCACTTCTTTGCCATGTCCGTTTCAGCAACGGTCACATCGTATTC
>Ga0181579_10000120_pt1 | contig 52666 bp, 50 predicted proteins | sample 071ome_24_FD_132996 | JGI IMG/M metagenome (GOLD analysis project Ga0181579, IMG submission 132996) | Coastal salt marsh microbial communities from the Groves Creek Marsh, Skidaway Island, Georgia - 071402CT metaG (megahit assembly) | ecosystem: Environmental > Aquatic > Marine > Intertidal...
CGGCCCCTTGGAACCGGCGTTTTATGCGCTGGACGACGATCCGAATCAGATTTATCTGTGCTCGCTGTCGAAGATTTTGGCGCCGGGGCTTCGACTGGGCTACATCTACGCTAGGCCGCCCATGCTGGAAAAAATTCTCGACCGCCGCCACGACGCCGGCAGCAACTACTTAGCCGCGGCCATTGCCGCCGAGTTTTATCAGGACGGTATTCAAAAGCACGCCAAGGCCACAAATCCGGTACTCAAGGCCAAGCGCGATCTCACCCTGCAGGGCCTTGAGGCTGAACTTGGGGACATCTGTGTTTGGTCCGAACCCGTTGGCGGCTTGTTTATTTGGGTGCGTCTACCCGAAGATGTGGATACCAAGGCTCTGCGCCCCATGGCGTTAGAGCAAGGCTTGAACTACTTGCCCGGCCAGAGCTTTCACTATCAGCGCGCCCATGTGCCCTATCTGCGACTGGCCTTTGGTCACCTCACCATGGAGCAAATTAGCGAGGGATTACCCGTACTGGCCCGCTGTATCAAAAGTTGCCGGGGCAGCAACGAAGCGCGAGACTTTGACACGCTGTTCAACTAATGATGTCTAACACACGAGACAACTGAGAACGCAAACGAGACGCTTGAGGTAACTATGACAACAATGCTCTCGTCCGGAGATCAATTCCCGGACATCACCCTTACCACGGTGGCGCAGACCCAGCTCCAGCTGCCGGCGGACTTGGAAACTCCCTATACCGTAGTTTTGTTCTACCGCGGCCATTGGTGACCTTATTGCCGCCGGCTGTTAGCCGGCTACGAAGAGCGCCGTGAAGCGTTCTCAGCTCAAGGCGTAAGCCTAATTGCAGGCGCCGTGGACTCCTTGGAAGACACGCAGACTGTGGCACAACCCTTGAATTTTCCCGTGGCCTACGGCGTTACCCGAGACGTTGGTAACGCCCTAGGTGCTTGGTGGGATGAGCGTCGTAACTTTATACAGCCCAGCGAATTCGTTCTAAACCAACAGGGCAAGGTTCTGTTTTCAACCTACAGTAACTCGCCTGTGGGCCGTATGGACCCGGCAGAGACCTTGACCCTGATTACGTACCTGAACAGCCTGAAAAGCTAGCGGCTGCTAGCCCGGACGAAGCGCTAAATTCAGCACGGCCTTATAGCCGGGCTGAATTTCCATCTGATCCCGCAAACCCTTGGCCAGCAGCATGTCATGGGCATCGGACAGCTTGTAGTGAGGGCAGTTCACCACCAAGTGATGCTCCAGGTGATAGTGCACGTTGTAGGGCGCGATCAGGGCACGCTCCCACCAGCTGGCAAGCGTTGTCCGCGTATTGCGCAGCCGGTCATCGTTATCCGGCACAACCGCGTGCTCACCGATGTTCCGCAGGCGCACAACAAACCGATTCCATGTAAAGGCGGGCAGAATCCACAGCACAAAGTACATATACCAAACTCCAGCAGCGGCGAAGGCCGCTAAGAACGCCAGATTGATCAAAATATTGGGGCCAATTCGCGGCCAAGCCCGCTGCAGTTTTTCTGACCACGTATCGCCCTTAAACGCGGCCTTCACGATGCGGCCATACTGATCCCAACCGGTTTGGCCGGTGAGATCGCGAATCACCTTGCGGCGGAAAGAGCTTTTGGTGATTGGGAAAGGCTTTGACAGAGACAGATCCGGGTCGTCTTCCTGTTGGGTATTGGCGTGATGGACAATGTGGTACTTGCGATAGGTATCAATCTTTTCATCGGTGAAGGGCCGGTTAAGCAACCACTCGCACACCCAATCGTTGACCTTGCGGTTTTTAAACAACGCCCCGTGGGCGCCGTCGTGGGTGAGAACGAACAGGCCCAATTGGCGCGCACCTATGATCATGATGCCCAGCGTAATCGTCACCGGATTGGGGAACATAGAGACCACTATCCATGTGCCGATAATAACCGTCCAGCAGTGCGCGATGGCTAAGGCACTGCGCCACGGATTCAGCTCACGCAGATAGGCAATTTCATCTTTGGTAAAAAAATCCGTAGGCCGCTGCAGCGTTGTTTGTGTTTCGCTCATATCACTGTGACTCCCGCAACCGGAGCCTCTCAAGAATCTGTTGTGGGGCCCATGGTAACGCCTAGGCATTGACCGATTCCAGCGCCCAGGGCGAATCATTTCGCAGTTTCAATAGGCCAAAAATTGGTCTTTCTGGCATTGTTTTAGTGGTTTGTTCTTGATCCGTACGCTGCTAGTCCTTGGCGACGATCCCACTGTTCAGCAGCCTTTGGATGTCTTCGGGGGTTTTACCCAACTCCGCCAGCAGCCGTTCGGTGCTGTCGCCTTTTTGGCAGGCGCCTTGCAGCGTCCGATCGCTATCGGGCCAGTGGGACATGGCCCCATGACGCAGGCCTTTGCCATGCACAGGATGATTAAACTCAACCGCCAATTCGCTCTGAGCAAAAGGCGTCTCCTGCAAACGCAGACCTGTGGTGGTGCCGTCGGCGCGAATGCAGCCAAGCCCCATAGGGAGCAAACGATCCTGCCAATACTGAGCAGTTTGACTGGTCAGATTTTCCCAACCGCCAATCTCGGTCATCAGTCTGACCTGATCCCGTGGCCGGGGAACACTCACAAAGAGCCAACCCTCTTTACAGGGATACAGTCGCTCAAAGGTGTCTGTGCCGCGATAGTCGGCATCAATTGCGGGGCGGGCGGAACCATCATGCCGCTCGGCAAAATCATCGAAGTTGGCGTAGGCATTGGCACCAAACATGTCCAGATTAATCACCTGACCTTGACCGCTGCTTGCGGCCGCCAGCAGCCCCATAACCGCCGCGCTGGCTACCACAAAGGACGTATTAGGGTCTGGGTTTAGTTCATTGGCGCGAAACAGACGACGGCTGACATCTCGCAGAGCCGGATAGTCCAGAAGCTCGTTGGGCAAGTGCCCAAACTGATACAGCACCCCCCCTAGAGCCGCGCCGGGCACTGGGTGGGTAGAGGGTCGAACCTTACCCGGCCCCAGCGTGCCGTAACCGGTGGCTGACAAATGCACTAACCGAGGATTGCGCTTGGACAAAGTGTCGTAATCTAAGCCCAGCCGCTCAGGCACTCCGGGCCGGTAGTTGTGTATAAATAGATCTGCATCGGCGATCAGGTCTTGGGCTATTTGCTGGCCTTGCGCACTCTTTAAATCCAGCGCCACGCTCTCTTTGTCGGTATTGCAGCGCTCAGCCGCCAAACCAAACAGCATGGCCCGAAACGGATCACCGTCCAGCGGCTCAAGCTTAATTACCCGAGCACCCAGATCTGCCAGCATGGACGCCCCGAGAGGCGAGGCGATAATCGCGGCCGCCTCTACCACGGTAATACCGTCCAAGGGCAGTGACCGCTTGCCTACAGTGGCAGCATCGGTGGCGGCGGCAAATTTCTCCGGCAGCACCAGATCCTGCAGAGCGAGGGTTTGCGGCGGGGCTGCAACCTGACCCGGCGTCGCCGAAAACTGTCCCAGCACACCCAATTGGCGGAAGCCATGGTGGTCGTCGCTGTGGCCGTTTGCCACAATGTCTGCGTCCCACATGGCTTCTTGGGTGCCTTGATAGGGGTGGGCAGCTACCCCGCCATCAGCCACAAACAGCGTCATCCAATCATCCAGCGGCCGAGTTGCCATATGTGCGCAAACTCGCTCACGAAATTCCTCAGCCACGGCTTCTTCTAAGGGCTGCTCGGCAAAGCGCGGGTCGTCCAAGATGTCGGTAAGACCGATCGCGCGCAGGAAATTGACCTGCAAATGCGGCAGCAAATTACCCAACTGCAACCAGCGTCCGTCCGCACACTGCACAGGCTGAAAGTTCAGCATGGGCATCAGTTCCATTGGGTTCATTTCCGGCAGCGGAGACGTTTCGAGCTGACTGGCGCCCAGACCGACTAGGTCGTAGGCAATCAGCGCGCGCAGGATAGTTGCTTGCTGACGTTGACCTAACCGGCCCTTGGTGCGGGCCACCAGCTGGGCCAATATTCCGGCCAAGGTAGCTTGAGCTGCGCCGTGGGTTCCTACCCTCAGTCCGGCATAGGCCGGGCCTGGTCGCTGGGCCAGACCTTCAAAAATCATCATTCGACCAATGGCCGCCGCCACCAGACTTTCGTTGGGCATACCCTGTGCGCCATCGGCGGCAAGCCCGGCGTATGGGTTGCCATCGCCAAAGGCGCTGACCTCGGCATGAATCAAGTCCGGACGCGATTGGCTAAGCGTTGCCCAATCCAATCCCAAATCTTGCAGCGCCTGCGAACTCAAATCTGTCAGGAATACATCGGCGCTGGCCACGATGTGGCGACGAATGATCTCAGCTTGGGCCGATGCATTCGCAGCGCCAACATTTAACTCCACTGGCACCCGAGTTTTACCTCGATGCCATACACGGTAATCGTCCCCGTGATTTACCGTATCTGAGGCGTATTCAAACCAAACAACATCCGCACCAAAGTCTGCCATGACCATGGCGGCCAGACCTGCAGCCGGACTCTGGCTGACTTCCACCACGCTAATATTCGCTAAAACGCTGTCCATGTATCTCCCCTACTGACGTCGTCTTTTCCACCTCTCTCCCTGAATCTAGCACAACAATCAAGTTACGCACTCTGGGCAGAACCGGTGTCGGCGCAAAATGCAAGCGGCGGTGGCGACGCCGAAGCGCTATACTTTGGGCATGAGTATTACAGCACCAACATCCTTCGACGAGATCTCCTACCCCTTTGACCAGCGGCCCGGACAGGGCAAGCTGCAGCAGGTCGCCCCCGGAGTTCACTGGCTGGCCATGCCCATGAGCGGCTCATTGGCCTTCATCAATCTGTATCTTTTGGAAGATCACCATGGCTGGTGGATCGTCGATACTGGGCTGGCAAACAGTGATACCGAAGCCATTTGGGACGATGTTTTTAGCAATGAGTTGGGTGGCAAGCCGGTGGTTGGCGTGATTTGCACGCACATGCACCCGGACCACATCGGACAGGCCAAAACCATCACCGACCGTTTTCAGTGCCCGCTGTATATGACCCAGGCCGAGTACTACCAAGCTCGGTCTTTCGCCAACGGTGGCAGCAACTCCCGCTCCGGCTGGATCGGCGAAAAGTTTTATACCCAAGCCGGAATGCCTGGGGACTATCTGCAGCAGCTCGCCAAAGTTTGGGAGAACCGGGCATCTGAGGGTATGACCATGCCGGACATGGTGCAGGGCTATGAGCGACTGCACGATGGCCAACGGCTGCGGATCGGCGACACCGACTGGCAGATCGTCGTGGGTTCCGGCCATTCCCCAGAACACGCTTGTCTGTACTCATCAGCGCTGAAGGTGTTGATTTCCGGCGACCAGATTTTGCCGGTGATTACCTCAAACGTGAGTGTGCACCCCTCCGAACCCAACGCGAATCCACTGAAAAACTGGATGGATTCTCACGATCACTTCTTAGAAGTCATCCCAGAGGACACATTTGTGCTACCGGCCCACAACCTGCCGTTTTTTGGCGTGCGTCCACGATTGCGGGATCTTATCAACCATCACGAAGACCGCATGCTGGCCATCGAGGAGGCCTGTGTAGAACCCCAGATCGCCAAGGACCTGCTGCCCGTGCTGTTTGCCAGAGAGCTCGACTCCCGACAGATGATGATGGCTCTCGGCGAAGCGATCGCTCACATTCATTTGCTGATGCACAGAAATCGACTGCAGCGCACGTTGCATGAGGACGGCGTATTCCGCTTCTTGTCAGTTGATCCGTCGCTATCACGTCGCGCTCACCCCGGAGACCATGAGGCGCCCGATGATCAGCCGGCTTATGTCTGACCGACACCTACCCACTGACCTGCTCGCTGGGTCTCCTTAACGGGCTGGAGCCGTGACGGACCAATCGAGTTCGCTAAAACGCAAAGTCCGAGCCTTCTCGTATCGGGTTTTGGCGTGGGCAAAGGAAAAAGTGCCGCCAGTCTTTCGCAGCATCCTAGGACTGTTGTTTATGGTGGGCGGCGTGTTCGGCTTTCTACCGGTTCTGGGATTTTGGATGTTGCCCTTGGGGCTGGCGCTGATCGCCCTCGATCTGCCTCCAACTCGGCATTTAATTGAACGTTGGATGGAACAACTCAAACCTGACGCTGATGCGGAAGCGTCAGACCAACAGCGCTAGCTTTCCCAAAGAACCAGCCGGCTTACTTGCCAACGATTCTCAGAGCCGGCAGTCTCAAGTTATCAGGGATTGGAGGATTTATTATGAGCGAACTCAGCTTTGCATCGGCCACTGAACTTGCCGAAAAAGTACAGAACAAAGAGATTTCAGCGGTTGAGCTTCTCAACCATTACCTAGATCGCGTTGACCGCTTTAATGGCGACCTCAATGCGGTTGTAGTGGACACCCGGGAGCAAGCCTTAGCCGATGCTAAGGCGGCGGATGCGGACCTGGCCAAGGGCGTAAGCCGTGGCCCGCTGCACGGCGTACCCATGACGGTGAAGGAGTCCTTTCACATCGCCGGAACCGCCTCTACCTGGGGCAACCCGGCGTTAAAAGACAATGTGTTTGACGAGGATGCGGAAGCAATCAAGCGACTCAAGGGCGCCGGCGCCAATGTCTTTGGTAAAACCAACATACCTATCTCGTTAGCAGACTTTCAAAGTTATAACGACGTTTACGGCACAACGAACAATCCTTACGATCACAGTCGTGGCCCCGGCGGCTCTTCGGGTGGCTCCGCCGCAGCACTGGCCGCAGGCTTAACCGGCCTAGAGATCGGCTCGGACATCGGCGGCTCCATTCGTAACCCCGCACACTTTTGCGGTGTCTTCGGCCATAAGCCCACCCACGGTTTGCTGTGGATGAAAGGTCATGCCGCCGCGCCTAAGATGCGCTCGACCCCAGACATTTCAGTGATTGGCCCGCTGGCCCGGTCTGCGGCAGACTTGCGCACATCTGTAGACTTAATTGCCGGCCCCGACCCCATCGTTGCCCGAGGCTACAAGCTGGATTTACCTGATTTAGCCGGACGCAGTTTGTCGGATCTGCGCATTGGTATTTGGCGTAGCGAAGAGCGAGCACCCATCGCCAAGGAAGTCGAAGACCGAGTGACCAAGGTAGCAACCGCCCTGCGCGATGCCGGCGCTCAACTCAGCGAAGAGGCCCGACCGGCCTTCGACCCGTCACAGTCCCACGATGTGTACGGGCATTTGTTACAGGCCACCATGGCATCACGTATGCCCGACGAGGACTACGATTCCTTGGTTAAACATGTTCAAAACATGGATCCCAACGACCAAAGCGACGCCGCCAAAGTGTTTCGGGGACAGGTTTCTTCATTCCGGGATTGGAGTGCCGCCAACGAGGAGCGACAAAGGCTGCGTTGGGCTTGGCACGAGTACTTTCAGGAATTTGACGCGCTGGTCATGCCCATCATGGCGACGCCGGCCTTCAAACACGATCATCGGCCCTTTGGTGAGCGAACAATCTTGGTCGACAACGCCGAACGACCCTATTTCGAACAGGTGTTTTGGGCCGGATTAACCGGGGTGGCATTTTTGCCTTCCACGGTTATCCCCACTGGCCTGAACAAAGACGGCTTACCCATCGGGGTGCAAATTGTTGGCCCGGAGTTTGGCGACCTTGTCACCATCGGGATCGCCCAAGAACTGGAGCGCCTAGGTTTCGACTTTACGCCACCGGCGGCCTATCGATAACAGCAAGCCCGAGGAAGACCATACGCTAGCATGACAACTGCGCACGCCCACCCAAACATTGCCCTAGTCAAATACTGGGGCAAGCAGGAAAAGCCAGGCAATCTGCCAGCGACACCGAACCTGTCCATTACCCTAGCGGGTTTAACCACGGTAACCCATGTGACAGATGCGCCCACAGATCACTTTGTGCTGAACGGCGAAGCTCACCGGGATCCCAAGTTGGAGCGCTGGCTACACACCCTGCGGGACAGCTTTGATATACCACCCCTTCGCATTGACAGCGGCAACGACTTCCCGACCAGCGCTGGGCTGGCCTCCTCGGCCTCGGGTTTTGCGGCGCTGATAACCGCCATCAACGCCCACTGCGAACTGGGTATGAACGACGACATGTGTTCCGAATGGGCACGCATCGGTTCTGCCAGCGCAGCACGTTCGATCTTTGGTGGGTTCGTGGCCTTGGTGCCGCCCCAGTGGCAGGCACTAAGACTGGCGCCGCGCGAGCACTGGCCTCTGGAGGTAGTCGTCGCTGTCACCAGTAACGAAGCCAAAAGCGTCAGTTCCGGTGAAGGAATGGAGCGCTCCCGACTGACTTCGCCGTATTACAACGCATGGCTTCGGGATGCCGCAACAGACTTTGCCGACGCATCACAGGCCATCAGCGACCAAGACTTCGGCGCACTGGCGGCAGTGGCGGAACTGAACTGTCTGAAAATGCACGCTCTGATGCTGACCAGCCAGCCCACCCTGAGCTACTGGACACCGGCCAGTCTCGCCTGCATGGATCGCGTACGTGCCTTGCGTGAAGAAGGCGAAAACGTATTTTTTACCGTTGACGCCGGCCCGCAGATTAAAGCGGTTTGTTTGCCCGACAGTGCAGACACCGTGGCGGCGGCTTTGGCGGAAACGCCGGGGGTGATCGATATCATCCGCAGCCCCTTGGGGGACGGAGCCAAAGTCGTCGCATGAGCAGCGCGTCCGCACCGGGCAAGATCGTCCTGTGGGGCGAATACGCAGTGCTCGCGGACGCACCTGCCGCGGTCATGGCTGTCAGCAGCCGGGCGACGGTGAGTGCGCGGCCGTCACGGGATGAGCATTGGCACTTTACCAGCGCGGGTTTTAACACCGAGCCGGAGAATGTCTCGGCGGAACAACTGCCCAAGGGACCTGGTACCGCCTTTATCGGCGCCATTTTGCGGCACTGGCAGCTGCCTTGTCTGGCGCACTGTTCAACACCGCTGAACATCACCACCGATAGCTCGGATTTCTTTTCCGCTCGGGGCAAGCTGGGACTCGGTTCCTCTGCGGCTGTCTGCACGGCGACCTATCGTCTGCTTTGTCAGCTCACTGGCCGCACACCAACCCTTTCAGAGGCTCTAGCAATCCACAAAAATTGGCAAGGCGGTAAAGGCAGCGGCCTCGACGTTGCGTCGGTTTGGCATGGCGGGCTGATTCACTTTCAGCAGGGGCAGGCAACCGTGACTGAGATGCCGCAGGGATTCCACTGGCAGATAATCTGGAGCGGCACCAGTGCCAAAACCACCGATCACATTTCTCACTTTAACCGGTGGCGCGAAGGCACCGACACCGGTCCATTAGACGAGTTGGCCTCACTGAGCCAATCCTTATGCGATGAAGGCCCGACAATAGCCCGCCTGAGCGACTACTGCGATGCATTAAAAACCCTAGATGGCGCGGCACTTCTCAATATTTTCACCCAAGAACACATAAGGTTAGGTACACTAGCCGCCGCCTCGGGGGTGCTCTACAAGCCTTGCGGCGCAGGTGGCGGTGACATCGGTATAGCAATCTCCGATGACCCGCTAGCCTTGGCTCATTTTAGACAGCAAGTCGATGCAAACGGCTTCTTACCACTAGATTTGGAGACAGCAACGCATGGCGTCGCATTCCACCACGGACAATGATTCGTCCACGGCTACCAGCCCTGACCAACAGGGTTCTTCACGCATTCCCAACTTCTTTCGCATGCCCATCGAGCAACGTATCAGTGCTCTGCATCAGCGCGGCCTAATCAGCAGCGAGGACGTGCAGCTGCTGGCAAGCGGCGGTCATCAAGTTCAGCTGAATGTCGCAGACAAGATGATTGAAAACGTGGTCGGGGTCTTTGGCCTGCCCATGGGTGTGGCGCTGAATTTTTTGATCAACAATCGGGACTATGTGGTGCCACTGGTGGTGGAGGAACCATCCATCGTAGCCGGCTTATCTGGCGCAGCAAGAATGGCCCGGTTGGGTGGCGGCTTTACAGTCGAGCCTGTGGATCCTGTCTTGATTGGTCAGGTACAAATTGTCATCGACTCGCAGCCCGAAAAGGTTAAGGCCACGCTCCTTGAACACCGCGAGGACATCGTCGCTTTGGCCAACAGCCTCCACCCCAAAATGGTCGCTCGCGGCGGGGGCGCTTTGGATATCGAGGTGTTTGATTACCAAGCCGAGGAAGATGGCCGTCTGATGGTGGTTATGCATCTGCTGGTCGATACCCGAGATGCCATGGGTGCAAACTTGGTAAACACCATGTGCGAGGGCGTTGCCGCCTATGTGGAAGGGTTAACCGGCGGCAAGGTGTTCCTGCGAATTCTGTCTAACCTGACCGATCGCGCCATTGCCCGCGCGACGGTGAAAATCCCGGTCAAAAATCTGGAAGGCAAGGGTTATACCGGCGAGCAAGTGCGCGACGGCATCGTCTTAGCCAACGACCTTGCACTGGCTGACCCCTATCGGGCAGCCACCCATAACAAAGGCATTATGAACGGCGTTGACGCCTTGGCCCTTGCCACCGGAAACGATTGGCGCGCCATCGAAGCCGCCGCCCATGCCTACGCTTCGCGCAGCGGTCGCTATCGTGCCCTCACCCGCTGGCACAAACGCGAAGCGGGTTATCTGGTGGGCGAAATCGCCATTCCCATGAAAGTTGGCACCGTGGGCGGATCCCTAGAAACCAACCCCAGTGTGCGCATCAATCACCGTTTGCTGGGCTCGCCAAATGCCTCGGAGCTGGCGGGCATTATGGGAGTAGTCGGGCTGGCCCAAAACTTCGCCGCCCTGCGAGCGCTGTCCACCGACGGCATTCAGCAAAACCATATGAACCTGCACGCCCGCAGCGTGGCCAGTACCGCCGGCGTACCCGAAGAGTTCTTTGAGACCGTAGTGGAAAGCCTCATCGAGTCCGGTGAAATCAAAGTCTGGAAGGCGCAAGAAATCGCCAAGACCTTGTCCCGGCGCATGGTAATGCCCGAAGCCGCCGAGCGGCAGTCGGCTTACGGCAAGATCATTTTGCTTGGCGAACACGCGGTTGTGTATGGCCGCCCTGCGATAGCGCTGCCCATACCCATTGCGGTGGAGGCTGCGGTGCGGAAAGAAGGCGAAGGAATCAACGTGCTGATTCCCCGCTGGGGCATAGAGCAAAAAGTGCGCCCCTCAGCGCCGGGGTTTGCGGGCATTATTGCCACCCTGCTGAGCCAATTGGGCCTAGCCGAGCAGAACATGACCATCGAAGTGTTTCCGCACATTCCTCGCGCCATGGGCTTGGGCGGCTCCTCAGCCTTGGCAGTGGCTATACTGCGGGCGGTAGACCATGCCTATGCGTTAAACCTCAGCGACGGTCGTATCAACGAATTGGCCTTTGAGTGCGAAAAGACCGCCCACGGCACACCATCGGGTATTGATAACACCGTAGCCACCTACGGCGCCCCGCTGCTTTACCAGCGCCAGCAGGAACAAAACCAGCAGCAGGCGACCTTTACCAACGTCAATCTGGGACAGCCCTTGGAGCTGATCATTGGCGTGACCGGCAAAGAAAGCCTGACCGCGGATACTGTTGCCCGAGTGCGAGGCTCATGGGCGCAATATCCGGATCGCTACGAGGCGATTTTCGATCAAATTGGACAGCTCACCCAGCTGGGTCACGATGCGCTGCAGGAAGGCCGTTTAGCCGAGTTGGGAGAACTGATGAACCTTTGCCACGGCTACCTGAACGCGCTACAGCTTTCGACACCGGAGCTGGAAGAACTCGTGCACATCGCCCGCAAACACGGCGCCATTGGCGCCAAGCTTACCGGCGGCGGCGGCGGTGGCTCGATGATCGCCCTGTGTCCCGGCGCAAGCGCAGGCGTACAAAAGGCATTTGAAGCAGCGGGCTACCGGGCCATACCGATTACATTGGGCTAATGGCCGCGCCTGGGCCGGGTTGCGTTAGCGAAAAAAACTCGGGCGACTGTTCAGCTGCCCCTGCCATCGCTTAATGTGTTCCAGCTCCGGTAGCTCTACAACCTTTACCGACCGCGCAAAATCCAGCGCTACACCCAGAGTAATGTCCGCTATGGAGAATTGATCCCCGGCCAGAAATTCCGTCTGTGCCAGTTGGTCATCAAACATGGTCAGGGCCTTGGGCGCCTTTTCGGCACAGACCACGCCCCAGGCTTCCACGCAGGTTTCACGGTCTTTGAAAAACGCCGTGATGTTGCGAAAAGCGCCCGCCACCTCCAACAAAAAATTAAGCTCGGCGCGACGCTGCCACATGTCCACCTTGGCTTGAACTAACGGTGTGTCACCGAAAAGCGATGGTCCGTCATTGATCGCGTCCAAGTATCGGGTAATAGAAACAGACTCGCCGATAAAGGTGCCATCATCTAACTCCAAAACCGGCACCCGCCCACCGGGATTTTTGGCCAGAAACTCCGGGCTCAGATTCTCGCCTGCCCGTATGTCGACACTCACCCGCTCGATTTCGACACCCAGCTCCGCCATGGCGATATGTACCCGGCGCGCGTTTGGTGATGGTGATTCATGTAATTTCATATGGTGTCCCCTCCTAAGTAAGTTATTTTTATTTTCCCTCCATCAGGAGTACCCCCTCGTTGGCTCCTCCTGCATTGAACTTATCTTCAGTTCAGACCATGCTCAAGGGTATTCGAGAGGTTGTTATTTAGAGGAGATTGTTATGGGAACCCCCGCACGTGTTGTTGTTTTGCCAGTAGATTCGTCGATCCTGCGCATTGAGTCGCTGGAACTGCCGGATCCCGGCCCCAATCAAGTTGTGGTGAAGCAGTTTGCCTCGGGCATCTGCCATTCCCAGCTGCATCAAATGCACGGCAAGCGCAAAACTCCCGTCATTCTCGGCCACGAATCCACCGGCGTGGTTCTTGAAACCGGCAGCGATGTCACCCATGTGGTTCCCGGGGATACCGTGATGGTGACCTGGGTGCCGCGTCAAGCAACAGCCGGATCGATACCGCCTATCGCCGCCACGCTGCAAGTTTCAGACGGTATCGCCTCGTCGCAAAATGTTTTCACTTGGGCCGACCACACCATTGCTGATCAGCAATATGTCGTGAAAGTAGATCCCAATATTAAAACCGACGTCACTGCCATCATTGGCTGCGCCGTCATGACTGGCGCCGGTGCGGTCATTAACACAGCCGATGTGCAAGCCAATGAGAGCGTGGCCATCTTCGGTGTTGGCGGTGTGGGTCTGTCTGCGGTGGTTGGCGCGCGGATGGCTGGGGCAAATCCCATCATTGCCGTGGATCTGGACGACGAAAAACTGGCCTTTGCGCAGAACTTTGGGGCGACCCACGTGGTCAATGCCAGTAAGGAAGACCCCATCGCTGCCATTCACGCGCTGACCGTGCGGGATGATCGATACACCTTTGCCCGGCAACCCGTATCCGGTGTGGATTACGCCTTCGACTGCATCGGGATCAAACAGACCATGGCGCAGATCGTCTCGGCCTGCCGCAGCGGACACTTTGGCGCCGAGGCCGGCGGCAAGGCTGTGCTGGTCGGTGTTCCAACGACATTGGCAGAAATTAATGCCGGCGATTTGCTGGTGAACGAAAAGCAGTTCATCGGCAGCATCGGCGGTTCCTGCGCCCCGGATCGCGACTTTCCGCGCTTTCTCGAGTGGGAAGACAACGGCGACTTGGCTTTGGATCAGATGGTTACCGAGCGCTTTAGCATCGACCAAATCAACGAAGCCACCGATGCCTTGGCTGCTGGCAAAATCGCCGGCCGGGCTATTTTGGAATTCTAACCAGCCACCGGATGATATAATCCCCTACTCGGGAGCAAACGCTAGGCCACAGCGATCGCTTTGCGATCCGGCTCAACGCTCTCCCGAGCTAATTCGACAAGCTCGATCAGGGCGCTTCGGACAGCGCCCGATCCAGCAGCTGCAGCCCATGTTCGGTAAACGCCCACATGTTGGCTTCGCGTTTAGCTGACCCCGTATGCAGAAGGGCACTGGTGGGTACGGGTCCCGCTATGCCGATCACACTGCAGCCGGCCTCGCCGTAGGCAACACCGGTTGGACCGGCAATGCCAAGCTCGGCGATGGCCCAGGTTGCGTCAAATTGTGCCCGGGCCTTGCGTGCAAACGCCATGACCATGGCCTCGCTCATGGGCTCAAGTCCCTCGACATCCTTCCCGGTGATGCCAAGCAGACGCTTCCTAGACTCGTAGGTATACAGCACACTGCCGCCTTTGTAATAAGCGGAGGCGCCGGGCACCGCCAGCAGCGCGGACGAAATCAAACCGCCGGTCGATGTTTCGGCCACCACAACGGTCTCGCCTCTTGCTCGCAGTTTGGCCGCCACCTGCTCGGCCATGGCTGTCAGTTTAGTCACGGATCCTCTCCTTGTTGTCATCCAGTGGCACACCACCGAGGCCAAAAACCATCGACACAAACCCTCGCTGGGTCTTTTCGTCCAGCCGGCGACTGGACCACCAAGCCACATGGTCGCCTTGGTTGTTCAAACTCAAATCAATGCCCCACATGGGATCCACTTCGTTGGGTGACAGGCTATAGCGCATGTCTACGATACGCGGCGTGTTTTCCATAACCGACAGATAATCGTCGGAAAACCAGCGAAACCGTTCGACGTCGTTTGCCTGACGCGAATCTGCCCGCAGGCTTGGAAAGTCTCTTGCCAAGTTAAGCTTGGCAACTCGCGCACCCGGGTACCAAAGCGTTTGGGTGCCAACCCGCACCGCGTCGACGTAATAGTGTCCGTCAAATTCGTAAATTGCCTTCCACAGCAACAAGTTGGCAAAAGACGGTTTCACCGTCAGGCGCAAAGGATCATGACCGCGAATCTGGGCCACTTGTGCTGCCGCCCCTAAGGCCCGTTGCTGCTGCCACCAACCCACCACGAAGAAACACAACATCCATGCGCAGGCACACCATGTAAGCCACTGGCGTTTGCTGCGACTGGCGGCAATCACAAATACCAGTAACGGCACGGTAAAGAGCGGGTCCACGATGGACATAGTGTCCCAGGCAATTCGCGCATCGGAAAAGGGCCAGAGCAACTGGGTACCGTAGGAGGTGCAGGCATCGAGCAGCCCGTGAGTGGCATAGCCCATCAGACAGGCCAAATAACCTTGGGCCGTTGTCAGACCCTGCAACACGCTTATGCGACTGGCGATGGCCCGAAGCCCCAGAAACACCAGCAAAGCCCCAACGGGAATAAACACCAGCGAATGGGTAAATTGCCGGTGAAACTCTAGAAAAAGCAGCGGATCTGTGGGTGATTGAAAGAGCACGTCTAGATCCGGGGCCATCCCCCCGAGCGCTCCATACCACGCCACGGTTGCCAACTGCGCTCGGCGTGCTGCGGTTTGGGCAAAGGCTGCCCCTACCACGCCTTGACTGACCGGGTCCATATCGCTCCTTAGAGTTAATGTTTTGAGCCGTCCGCCGGCCTCAGTGCAGGGTGCACCTTAACGGCTTTCGTCCACCCTGCCAAAGCCTCTTAGAACCTAGGATTGACGCAGACTACTTCGCATCAGCAGCAGTTATGGCATGCTTGGTCCTTGGAGAGGTATATGAGCAATTACGACTACATCATTGTGGGCGCAGGTTCCGCAGGGTGCGTGCTGGCCAACCGGCTGAGCGCCAACCCAAACAAACGGGTTTGCCTGATCGAGGCCGGCGGCAGCAATCGTTCGCCACTACTACACGTACCTGCGGGCTGGGCCGCGACCTTCAATAATCCCAAGTACGACTGGGGCTACGAGACCGAGCCGGAGCCAGAGTTGGGCGGACGGCAGGTCTATTGGCCCAGAGGTAAATCCTTGGGGGGGTCTAGCGCCATCAACGGCATGATCTACGTACGCGGGGTTCCCGTGGACTTTGCCGCCTGGGAGCAAGCCGGCGCCAAAGGCTGGTCCTGGGAAGACGTGTTGCCCTACTACAAAAAAGCCGAGCGCCAGCAAATCCATCACGATTCCCTGCACGGATCAGACGGCCCACTGCACGTTCAAGACGTCCGCGACAAGCGGGCCATGGACGATGTCTTTATCAACGCCATGAATCAGGCGGGAATCCCCAAAAATCCGGACTTTAACGGCGCAGACCAAGCAGGCTGCGGCTACTACCAGTTCACCCAAAACAATGGCCGCCGCTGGAGTACTGCCAGCGCCTATCTAAACCCGATCCGCTCTCGCCCCAATCTCACTATCATCACTCACGCGGTAACCCAGCGCGTGCTGTTTGAGGGCAAGCAAGCCTGCGGCGTTGCGATCTCCCGTGGCGGCAGCAGCCAAACGGTCTCGGGCACCCGCGTCATTCTATGCGGTGGCGCCGTGGCCTCGCCGCAACTGCTGGAAGTGTCCGGTGTCGGCGACGGCGAACGATTACGCAGCTTGGGCATCGACGTGGTGCATCACGCGCCGGACGTCGGTGAGCATCTCCAAGACCACTTGCTTTGCAAGGTGGTCTACGGCACCCAAGCCGAGCATTCCATAAACCGGGAGGTTCAGGGACTGCGGCTCATACCCGCGGCATTGCGCTGGTTTTTCCTGCGCCAAGGACCTCTCACGACAGGGTCAGCCCCGGTGGGTGCTTTTTGCTACACCCGCGAAGGCTTGGAAGCCCCGGATGTGCAGATTCACTTTGCTTCTGGCGGCACCCTGTACAACAACGAAGGCAAGATACAGGCGTTAAAGAACCCGGCTGTTACCGCTGTGGTCAACCAATCCCGTCCGGAATCTCGCGGCTCCATCCACATTAGAGATGCCCGCGTTAGCAGCGCTCCGGCCATTCACGCCAACTATCTCAGCTCCCAGCTTGATCGAGATACGCTGCTAAAGGGCATGCGCATTTTGCTGAACATTTTTGATCAAACCGAGCTACAGCCCTACCTCACCGGTCGGTTGTCCCCGGAGCCGGAGGTCAACCTCAACAGCGACGAAGAACTCATGGCCTACATACGCCGGGAAGCCAATACCGTCTATCACCCCACCAGCACCTGCAGCATCGGCAAAGTTGTGGACGAACACCTCAACGTCATGGGCGTCGGCGGCTTGTCGGTGATGGATGCGTCGGTGATGCCCTACGTTGTCAGCGGTAATACCAATGCCGCCACCATCATGCTGGCCGAGAAAGGTGCCGACCACTTGCTGGCCGACCGCACCTAAGCCCAAAGGAATACCGCATGCTCACTCTGTTCAAGGCCAGATCCGTCATTACCATGAACCCCTCCATGCCCCGAGCCAGTGCCGTTTTGGTTCGGGACGGTATGATTTTGGAGGTGGGCGAGCCGGAAAATATGGCGCCCTGGATGCAGGACGAAGAAGTAGTGGTCAATGACCAGTTCGCGCACTCCATTATCTGCCCGGGATTTATCGACCCCCACCTGCACCCCAGCATGGCAGCGGTGTTGCTGCCCATGGAGTTCGTCACCGCTATGCGCTGGAAGCTGCCTTGGGGCGAAACCGAACCGGTAACTGATCCCCAGAGCTTTGATCTTCGGCTGGCCCAGCTACATCAAAGCAAACCGGCGGGCGAGCCACTGTTTATTTGGGGGTACCACCAGCTATGGCATGGCCCCATGAACAAGGCGCGTATCCAAAGCATCAGCGAGGACCGGCCCACAGTGGTTTGGCATCGCTCGTTCCACGAGCTGTATATGACCGATGCCGCGATGCGCATGGCAGGCATCGACCCGGCCCAGATCAAACCGGGCATGCAAATCGACATTGAGAATGGCCACTTTTTTGAGGTAGGTCTGGGCTTTGCCATTAACCGCTTAAACCCTTGGATCTTGGCGCCGGAACAGTACGCAGCGGGTTTGCAGCGTTTGAAACAGGTCGTGCACCACGGCGGACATACCAGCATTGGCGACCTAGCCACTGGCCTGTTCAATTTTGACGCCGAGGCGCAAGCCCTGGCCGAGCAGCTTGAGGGCGATGATGTGCCCTTTCGCACGCGCTTGGTCGTACATGGCACGCGACTCACCCAAGGTGGCCGCAAACCGCAGGAGGGGCCGGATATGGCCGCTGCGTTGCTAAGTCGCAACAGCCACCGCCTAACCTTTGGCCGCCACATCAAACTCTTCAGTGACGGCGCCTTTTTCAGTCAGCTGGCGCAACTGCAGGAACCCGGTTACATCGACGGTCATCACGGCGAATGGCTGGCCGCCCCCGAGGAACTGGAACGACACATACGGGCTTACTGGCAGGCGGGATACCAAATCCACGTTCATGTCACCGGGGATCTCGGCTTGGAACTGACGCTGGATATTCTGCAAAAAATGCAGGACGAAAAGCCCCGCTTCAACCACGGCTTTACCTTCGAGCACTTTGGCTTCAGCACGCCGGAGCAAATTCGGCGTATTAAAGCGTTGGGCGCGCAAGTGTCTGCCAACGTCTATTACTTGCATGAGCTATCCGACAGTTACGCCAAGGCGGGCATCGGCTTTGAGCGGGCCAGCCAAATGGCCCGACTGGGCAGCTGTTTTGCCGCAGGCATTAACACCACGATTCACTCAGACTTCACCATGGCGCCGGCGGAGCCGCTTAACAGCATGTGGGTTGCGGTGAATCGTCAGAATCACGTCGGCGACGTCATGGCACCGGCAGAGAAGTTAACCCAACAGCAAGCCCTTGAAGCGATCACCATAAATGCGGCCCATACCATCGGTTTGGCTGACATTACCGGCAGCATCCGCGCCGGCAAACGCGCAGACTTTACCGTGCTGGCCGAAGACCCTCTTACCTGCGACCCCATGACACTCAAGGACATTGATATTCAGGCAACCGTCTTTGAGGGCCGGGTGTTTCCAGTCTCATGACGGACCAGCAATGAACAACGATCCGCGTCCAGTCACACTTATTGGGGGCTACCTAGGGGCCGGTAAAACCACGCTGATTAACCGAATGTTGGCTGACCCTGAACTGCCTCGGGGCACCGCCGTTCTGGTCAACGATTTCGGCGACATCAACATTGATGAGGCATTGATACGCAGTCAGTCCGACGACGGCATGGTGCTGGGTCTGAGTAACGGGTGTATTTGCTGCAGTATCAGCGACGACTTAAGCAAGGCCCTAGATCAACTGGCGGAGCTACCAATCGACCAAGTAATTCTGGAGACCAGTGGCGTTGCGGAACCCGCTCGCGTTTGGCAGCACTGTCACTATCCCGGATTTAGCCCCAAGGCCTCGGTGGTTCTTGTGGACGCCGAGAATACCACCCAGCGTCTCCAAGACAAATACGTTGGGTCGCTGGTCAAGGCTCAGCTTGATCAGGCTCACCTGTTGGTTCTGAGCAAAACGGACGTAAATCCGGGCTTTACGCTTGACCGCCTGCAGCCGGTAATCAACAGCGACGACCCGAGCCTGCTGGCTACCATTTTCGGCTGGCAACAACCAACAGCAGCAGAGCTTGGCGTCTCCGCTGGCACATCTTCCAAGGCTTCATTTGGCGCCCATACTTGGCATCAAAACGACGTGCTGTCTCTCACAACATTGCGAACGTTTTTGCACGACCTAGACATCCGGGTACACCGCGTCAAAGGCTGGGTCGCGACAGACGACGGTCTGTACCAAGTGAGCGGCGTCGGCAGCGCCTTCGCCCTTGATGCCGTTACCGATTTATCCAAACCATCGAACCTGGGCTTGGTGTTTATCTATTGCTCCGATACTGATTCGCACAGTGGAGGATTTGCGCCTGACCAAATCACCATGACCTTATCCCCATAGCGTTTACACGGGTCGTAGCGCTGAAAAATCCGTGTTTGCCCCAGCATGGGCATGCCGATGTATCCACGAATATTGAGCTCGTCATCCACTACCGATATGTGGGACTTGTACCAAGAACCCGAACGCGGGTCGTATATTCGGCCGCGCCACAGCTTGCCTTGCTTACGCAGATTCTCGGAAATCTCCAGCCCCAGCAGACGCCGGCTTTGCAGGCTCGGGTCCGGGTTTTCAATGTCCAGCAACGGGTTTTCCGCACTCCAGCTAAGCAACTCGCCTTTGACCAGCGAGGGATTCAAAATACCGGCGGCGAACAATCGCGCTTGGTCGTCTTGAACGCTGACAAAGAGCAAGGAATCCCACGACTGCCACCACCCGCCAATGTCCTCGTCAGCGGCGGAATTTGCAGCGGCTGAACTGACGACAAACGCCAGCACCAGCACGTTCGTCCACCAACCTAGGCGTGGTGATTGTCTGGACTTGCGGCGCCTAAAAACCCTCATAGCGGCAGCTCTGGGTACGTAACGGGCTGACTAGCCTGCTCGAACGCCGAACCTAAACGAAGCAGCGACGCTTCACCCAGCTTCGCGCCAATGAGCTGAAAAGAGCCGGGCAGACCGCCACTATCCGATGCCAGAGGCAGGGTTAGGGTCGGGTGGCCGGAATAATCAAATGGTGCGGTGAAGAGCAAAAAGTCCGCCTGGTCATCAGACGCCGGCGCGCCCGCCTCCATGGTCGCCACCGAAGGCGTTGTCAGGGGCATGCAGGGCGAAATCAGCGCGTCTACAGGGCCCAAGACTTCATTCAACTGTGCGGTAAAGGCTTTGCGTAACGCCTCGAGCGCTTGATAGTCCTGCTCCGGGGTTCGCAGCCCAAGCTCAATAAGCCCCTGCAGCACTGGGCCGTAAAGCGCTTGCTGCTCAGGGTAATAACCTTGGTGAGCCTTGGCGCATTCCACCCCGCAACTGATACCCCAGGCCTCGGCCAGAACCCGGGCGCTTGGCGGTACTTCTACCTCGATGATCTGGGCCCCAAGCTCGGCGAATTGACGAAGAGCCTGCTTCGTGACTTCCACGACCTCCGGGGCCACGCCATCGCTGACATAGGACCAATCAATGCCAATTCGCATCCCGCTGAGCGGCGTCGGACCATCACCGGGACTGCAAAGTGACTGCAAATAATTCGGCACCGGCGCGTCAATGGAATTTGGATCTTGGGCGTCATACCCTGCCAGCACGCACAGCATGCGGGCGGCATCCTCTACGCTCCTCGTCATGGGGCCGATGTGATCCAGACTGTTGGCGAGAGGGAAGGCCCCGTGCAGGCTAACGCGCCCATAAGTAGGCTTAAGACCCACCAACCCGCAGCTGGCCGAGGGAAAGCGGATGCTGCCGCCGGTATCTGAACCGATGGCGCCGAAGACCAGACCAGATGCCACGGCAACCCCGGAGCCAGAAGAAGAAACCCCAGACCACAAATCTTTGTTCCACGGATTCACCGGGGCGGGTATCGAGGGATGATGAGAGCCGAAGGCACCCTCTGTGAGCTGGGTTTTGCCGATCAATACAGCCCCGGCCTGACGCAGCCGAGTCACAACCGTGGCGTCGAAGTCTGGCCGAAAATCTGCCATCACCCGGGTACCCGAGGCGGTGGGCAGGCCCTTGGTGAAAAGCAAGTCCTTGATACCGATAGGCACCCCGTGAAGCAGCCCGAGAGGCTCGCCAGCGGCGCGCTTGTTGTCCAGCTCTTTCGCCGTCCTCAGCGCATCATCGGCTAACAACATGGCAAACGCCTGAGTTTGTTCAGACAGCGCGCTGGCCCGAGTCAACGTCTCTTGCGCAAGTTGCTCGGCGCTGCCCTGCCCGCTCTTCAACCGTTGGCATGCTTGGGACAGGGTTAGCCACTGCCAATCAAGTTGAGTCATGTCGTTATCCTCTGCTCTTACGTTGCCCTTGGGGCCACCTTTGGGTTTGGCGTTGGCGGCGCAGTGATACGTTCAGCAGCTCGAATGGAGCGCCACAGACCGATGCTCATGGTCAACGTCACCAAATACAAGGGCACCGATGCTAGCGTGACTGCAGACTGCAGGGGTTTTAGCCCGCCCATGTATACCAATGTGATGGGTAGCAGGCCCAGCAAAAAAGCCCAAAACACCCGATGCAGCCGATGGGGGTGATCTTGCGGCGCTAACGAGCGAGTAGCCGAGGCCGCAAGCGTATAGGACGCCGAGTCATAGCTGGTTGCGGCAAAAATCACGCACACCGTCGTAAACGTCAAAATGGCGACACTGGCAAAGGGTAATGTTCCCAGCACGCCGACGATGGCGGCGGGAGCACCGGCCGTGTTCAAAGTTTCGATCACTGCAAATATTTGCTGCGTTTCCAAATACAGCGCGTAATTACCCAAAATGGCGAAGAACAATGTGCAGCCCAGCGTACCGTAGCCAATACCGCCGAGAATCAGTTCCCGCAGAGTGCGGCCTCGGGAGATCTTTGTGATAAATACCCCCATATAAGGCCCCAGTGCTAACCACCACGCCCAATAAAACACCGTCCAATCCTCGACAAAGCTGCCGGTTCCCGCGGCGTCGGTGTAGGTGCTCATACGCACGAAATTCTGCAGCATGTGGCCAATGCTCTCGAAGCCCAGTTCAAGCATGAACAACGTCGGGCCGGCCACAAAGATAAACAGCAGCAAAAACAACGCCAACAAAACATTGATGTCACTCAATCGTTTAATGCCTTTTTCAAGACCAACCCAAACGCTAACGGCAAAGATAGACGTCACCACTAGAATCACAGCAACGTCCAAGGCGAAGCCCAGAGAGGCGCGGTCAACCTCAAGTAAGTGGGCAACACAGGCGCCAATCAGGGGCACTGCCAGTCCGATACCCATGCTGCAAGCCCCTACCAAACCCACAACAAACAGCAGGTCAATGGCCTTGCCCAGAGGGCCTTTGGCGTGCCGCCCGATTACCGGCTCACAAGCGTCACTTAACCGCAGCGATTTAGCGCCACGGACGTAGTAGCTGTAGGCGATGGCGACGCCGGGCAGGACGTATAGGGACCAACCCATTAACCCCCAATGAAAGATCGGATAGCTCACAGACCACATCATGGCTTCTGCGGTCTTCGGTTCGACCTCAAAGGGTGGCGTTTGGAAATAAAAGGCCCATTCCACCACGCCCCAATAGAGGACGCTGGTACCGATGCCCCCGCAAAACAACATGGCTGCCCAGCTGACGGTAGAAAACTCAGGTTCGCTGTCGCCTAAACGAATATCGCCGTAGCGGCTGAAGGCCAGATAAAGAAGAAAAACAAAGGTCAGTGAAGCGCCGGCAACATACATGACCCCAAACTTATGGGTCAGAAAATCAAAGGCCTGACCCAGAATAATTCCACCCTGCTCGGGAAAAAGAGCCAAGGGCAGGCATAGGGAAACAATGCCCGCGACGCTGCCAAAGAAAATCAAACGATCCAAACCCTCACCCATACCTTCGTTTGCAGACTGCATACCACTCCACTGTTGCAATACAAGCCAACTACCCTAGAGCACCAAGAGGCAATTGCAAGGCGGCACGATAGCGCCGATAGGACCCCACAGGCCCGGGACCGGAACGGACGGTTAGTCTTTGCTACCCCGGTTAAGCTATATTTTCAGTTTCACCAACCTACAGAGATTCAATCTTGGAACATCCCTGCGACGAACTGTATTTGCCCCGACAGGGCCATCGAATTTTCTGCCGCCAGTGGCTTTGCAGCGAACCCGCGAAAGCCCGGGCCAACCTGTTAATCGCCCACGGCATGGGCGAGCACAGCGGTCGGTACAGCGGTTTAGCCAAAAAATTGAATGATGCAGGCTTCAATGTCCTGGCCCCGGACCTGCGTGGTCATGGGCTGAGCCTGCCACCGCTGTGCCAAGTTGGTGATATGGGCCACCACGGCTGGCGAGAAACCCTGACGGATCTGGCCTATTTACAGCAGTGGATGACCCAGCAGAACAATCGGCCGGCGATTTTATTTGGCCACAGCATGGGTGCCATGCTGGCCCAACAATACGCCTATACCCATGGCCACCATTTACAGGCCTTGGTGCTCAGTGGGTCACCGGGCGCGATGCCGCGATTACGCACCCTGCTGGGCGGCGCAATCACCGCTTTCGACAGTTGGCGCTTGACGCCGTCTTCGCCCAGCCCACTGATCGGCAAAGCGCTGTTCGCCAGCAATAACAAGCAGTTCGAACGCGAGGGTGACGGCGATGGCGGCTTTGCTTGGCTCAGCCGCGACCGAGAACAGGTTGCCGCCTATCGGCAAGACCCTTTTTGCGGGGCGACGCTGACCGCCGGTGGGCTGGCTTCCATGTTTGCCTCGCAGGGGGAAAGCGTGCGAGAACGCGCCATACAGCGCATCAACAAGAACATGGCCATCTACCTGTTCGCTGGCACCGATGACCCCATCAACAACAAAACCAAGGGGCTGCTGGAGCTGGAACGACGCTACCGTAAGGCCGGTTTGAAAGTACAGCTGAAGCTGTACCCTGAAGGGCGTCATGAAATGCTCAACGAACTGAATCGCGATGAAGTGATGGATGATTTGCTGGCTTGGCTAACCGAGAGCGCCAATGTCTGATATCGCCTCACACACACCACCGCCTCTTTGGCAGGATGCCATGTCCCTTTGCAGGGATTTACAGCGCGGCTCCATCAGTGCCCAGACACTAATGAGCAACGTCTACGCCCGAATCAACAGTGTGAATCCGGCTCTTAACGCCTTAGTCGCCCTGCTTCCGGAAGAACAGGCCATGGCGCTGGCGGCAGACGCCGACCGCGTGCCGGCAGCGGAACGCGGCCCTCTGCATGGCCTGCCCATGGCGCCCAAGGACGCAGTGGCGGTAAAGGGGTTTGCCACAACTTGGGGCTTCCAAGGCTTTGCCGACAACGTGGAGCCAAACGACGATGAACTAGCCGCCCGATTACGCCGGGCCGGCGCCTTGTTCATTGGCCATACCAACATGCCTGAGTTTGGGCTGGGGTCCCACACGTTTAATGAACTCTACGGTCATACCTATAACCCCTATGACACCAGCAAAACCCCCGGCGGCAGCAGTGGCGGAGCCGCGGTCGCCCTAGCTGCGGATCTGCTGCCACTTGCCGACGGCAGCGACTTGGGCGGGTCACTGCGTAACCCTGCCAGCTTTTGCAACGTCGTTGGCTTTCGCCCCTCCATGGGAAGAATGCCCTTTAACCGGGGCCTGGGCTGGTATGGTCGTATGGTCACCACTGGCCCAATGGCAAAAACCGTCGCCGACACTACCCTGCTGTTCTCCATCATGGCCGGGCCTGACAGCGGCGACCCGCTGACGCTGCCGGAGTCAGGCACGACGTTTTTAGATGCCCTCGAACCCCTCAGTCCCGAAGAACTCGCCAACCTGCGCATTGGCGTCAGCAAGGACCTTGGCACCCTAGCCATTGACCCCGAGGTGGCAGAGACCGTAGGTCGAGCAGGCTCGACCATGAGCGAACTTGGGGCCGAGGTTGTGGAGACCTTCCCGAATTTAGACGGCGCCATGGATGTTTTTCAAATCCAGCGAGCCGCAGGCCTGCGCTTGCTCGCCATGCGACTGGAAACCGTGGACCCAAACTGGCGCGAGCAAATTAAGGATACGGCGCGTTGGAATATCGAAAAAGGCTTGGCTCTCAGTGCGGACGAGTTGATGCAGGCCGAACTACAGCGCACCAACACTTACCGGCGGGTCGCCGCTTTCTTTGAAGATCACGATGCCCTGATTATTCCCGCGGCACAGGTCCCGCCTTTCAATGCCGACCTGGACTGGGTTCGGGAAATCAACGGCGTCGCCATGCCCACGTACATCGACTGGATGGCCGTTTGCTGCATGATCTCGGTTACCGGCTTACCCGCCATCAGCGTGCCCGGTGGCTTCACTAAGGAGGGGCTGCCCATCGGCGTACAGATCGTCGGCAAACCCAGAGGCGATCTTGCCCTTCTGCGCATTGCACGCGCCTTTGAGGCAGCCACGGGGTTTGGCCAACGCAGACCCGATCTGCACGCACTTGTCTGACTCAGGACAGTCAAAGGCTATGCAGGCGCAAAAACTGCTGATGATTATGGCGCATCCAGACGATGCCGAATTCTGCGCCGGCGGTCTGATGACCCTGTGGCGACAGGCCGGACACCGGATCAAAATTCTGTGTTTGACCAACGGCAACGCCGGGCACCAAAGCCTAGCCCCACAGGAATTAGCCAAGCGTCGCCAAGCGGAAGCACAGAATGCTGCAAACATACTTGGTGCTGAACTGGAAATTTGGCCTCAAGACGATGGCCGACTGGTACCGTCCGTTGAACTTCGAGAAGACTTAATCGCCGCTATTCGGGGCTATAAACCTGACATAGTGATTACCCATCGCACCGCCGATTACCATCCAGATCATCGCTCTACAGCGCAGCTGGTCAAAGACAGCATCTATTTGTTGCAGGTGCCTGCCATTGCTAAAGCGCAGGCGCCCTTAACTTATCTGCCCACAGTTTTGCTGGCTTACGACCATTTCACGGATCCTCGGCCCATGCGTATGGACTGGGTCGTTGACACCGAGCAGGTACAGGAGCAGGTCATCGATTTATTGGCCTGTCATGCCAGTCAGGTCTTTGAATGGCTGCCATCCCTGAACGGCAAGCACACACCGCCCTTTGATCGCGCTTGGCTTAAATCCTTTTACCAGCCAAGGCCCGCCGGTATCGCGGCCAAATATCGTGAAAAGAATACAGCACCCAGTTCGCTGCGCTATGCCGAAGCATTTGAAGTTTCGGACTACGCGGCTAAGCTGGAAGAGCATCATCGAAATTTCTTCCATCATTAACCCTGTTCTTGCTATCCGCCCTCGACCCGCCGAGTATTAGCGCTCCCGTATTCGAGGATATCAATGCACGAATCTGACGACGCGCCTCCGGCTGGTACTCCCGGTGGCAACGATCTACCCAAGCTGTACTCACTGAACGGCATTGGCTTCGCCACCTTCTTTGGTTCCATGCTGGCCGGCTTTTTCTTGCTCGCTGCCAACTACCATGCCCTTGGCATGAAAAAACCAGCCGCGGCGGTGGTCGCTTCTGGCGTCATCGTATTTTGTCTTTATTTTCTTGTGGTCATGAGCTTTGTCGGCCCCACCAGCATGGGCCCCACAGTGGGCCAAAACGGCGGTGTGGAGTTCAACATGACCCAAGCCATTCTTTCCAACGTGGGTCAGGTGCTGTTTTTGCTGATGATTACCCAAGTGCTGCAGGGCAAAATGCTCACGACCTTCAAAGAGGAGCTAAAGGGTAATTTTCACACCGTGACCCGCAGCATTTTTGTGAGCTTTTTGGCCTATGTGGTTCTGGCGACCTTTTGCCTGATTCTGCTTTCCGTGCTGGGACTTATGCCTGACGCCACTAACACTGCCCTGAGCGCTTAGGCCGATTGCGGCGGCGAAGGTCTCAGCTGTTGGAAGACTTCCGCCAAATGCCCAAAAAATCTTCGGTGGAGTTCACCTTGGGATAGTCCGACTCCGGTATCGGTTGCTGCAGAAATTCGCACAGTGGCTCCCAGCCGTCGCCGGGGCGATAGACCAATAGCTGCTCAGCAGGCACGCTGTCGATAACCGCCTGATTGTGACGTTCGAAACACGCTATGACATGGTCTCGATCGTCCATCCGATTGCCGAAAACGCCGCCCCAAATCACTTCATCACCCATCAAGGCTCGCTCTACCATTTCCTCATCGCCACGGCGCCGCCCTTCTTCCAGCGCTGTGGAGGACAAACGCCAAATCGTATTCATGACGCTGGTATACCACTGCTCAGAGTCTCGCAGGGTTAGAATGACCTTGGCGTTGGGATAGGCGATCCGCAGATCACGCCAGAAGCTAGCGCTGGGCCAATCCACTGTTGCTCGGTACCCCTGATATAGCTCGACCCAATCCACAGCCTCGCCCCGGGCCGCCTTGCGCCACTGGTTAACATGGCCCTCGTTGAGCATGACTTCCATCATGTGATAACACTTGTCGTACCCTAGGGTTTCTAACGCAAACTTCAGTGACAGGGTTCCCGTGCGCCCAAAACCCGCTCCTAGCACTTCTATTGTCATTGCTTCCTCCTCTTTGAGTTGTCCCTGTTGCGCCAGTTGCGCTATTTGCCCTAGCTGCCCCAGTTTTGACTGATATCTGGTTTGCTTTGCTGCCGTTCATTGTTCGAGCCGGCGCCGCCGGCTTGCTCGTCTTAACGTGGCAGCTTAGTCCTCTAGTCGGTATACCCTGCTGGCTGTATCGCAAAATAGCGCGTCTTGTTCTTCAGCCGAAAAGTTCCGGGCCAGTTTTTTAAACGCATTCCAAAGTACATGATAAGAGCAGCTTTGCCGATCAACCGGAAAATTACTCTCAAACATGCAGCGCTGCGGCCCAAATTGCTCAATGGCCCACAAATGATAGGGCCCTGTTTTTTCCACCAACTCATCCGAGGTCGCCGGCGTGTTCCTTTTATGCCAACCAAAACCGTTCACGGGCATCGCGATCCCGCCGAGTTTGGAATACACATTTGGGCACTCGGCCAAGGCTTTGAACTGGCGCTGCCATTCAGCGTAGATCTTTTCTTGATCTCCCGCGTAGGGGCCAATACCCAAGGGACCGCAAAAATGATCTGCAATGATTGTCAGCGATGGGAAGTCCTGGGCCAGCTCCGTAAGCTCAGCGATCTGTGGGTGATAGAGCCACGCATCAAAGCTAAGACCGCGCTGTTGCAGCTGGGCAATGCCTCTACGGAACTGGGCATCTTGCAACAGATGCTGCGACGGATTGGTATGAGAGTTGCGTACCTGACTGCTGGCGTCCCAGCCTACCGCATGTCGAATGCCGCGAAACCTTGGTGACAGGGCCGCATGAGCGTCCAAAATCGGACCGACCTCATCGCCTAAGGATAAGTCCGCGTAGCCAACGATCCCGGCGCAGACGCGGGCGGGGCCGTAATTTCCGCTGGCGGACATGGCCGCTATGCCGTTGACAAATTCTGTCTCGCCAAGCGGTGCTTGAGCCACAGGCCCAGCAGCGCGATACATGGAGCCACATTCCATGAATACGGTGCTAACCACATTGTGACCATCACCCATGTCCGCCAACAGTTCCTCCAGCAAGTAGGGATTGTCCGCGTGATCCCATAAGTGATGGTGAGGGTCACAGATCCGCCGCTCCGGATCCAGAATGGGCTCTCTAATCTGCGCGAGCCAAGCGTCTTGGGCCTGTTTAACCGCCATCAGTAAACCACCACCGAGCGAATGCTTTCGCCGGCATGCATCAGATCGAAACCCTGATTGATGTCCGCTAACGCCAACTGGTGGGTTATCAAGTCATCGATGTTGATCTTGCCTTCCATATACCAGTCAACAATTTGAGGGACATCGGTGCGGCCCTTGGCGCCGCCGAAGGCCGTACCCTTCCACACTCGGCCGGTAACCAGCTGGAATGGCCGGGTCGCAATTTCTTGGCCCGCGCCAGCGACCCCGACAATAATGCTTTCGCCCCAACCCTTGTGGCAGCACTCAAGCGCTTGCCGCATGACCTCGGTGTTGCCAATGCACTCAAAGGAGTAATCCACACCGCCATCGGTTAAGTCGATGATGACGCCAACGGTATCGCTCACATTCTTGGGGTTGATGAAGTCGGTCATACCAAAGGCTTCGGCCAAAGGTTTTCGGGCATCATTCAGGTCTACGCCGATGATTCGCTCTGCTCCAGCTAAGCGGGCGCCCTGAATCACGTTGAGGCCAATACCCCCTAGACCGAAAACAGCGACAGTGGCTCCGGCCTCAACCTTGGCAGTATTCATCACCGCACCCAATCCCGTGGTTACCCCGCAGCCGATATAGCAGACCTTGTCAAAGGGCGCGTCGGAACGGATTTTCGCCAAGGCAATTTCCGGCACCACGGTGAAATTGGCAAAGGTGGACGTACCCATATAGTGATAAAGCGGCTCTCCGCCCAGAGAAAAGCGTGACGTGCCGTCGGGCATAATCCCTTGGCCCTGAGTTTCTCTGATCGCGCCGCAAAGATTGGTTTTACCGGATAAGCAAAATTTGCACTGGCGACACTCTGGCGTGTACAGAGGAATCACGTGGTCACCGGGGGTGAGGGTGGTCACACCGGCCCCAACCTCTCGTACAACGCCAGCGCCTTCGTGACCCAAAATGGAGGGGAAAATCCCTTCTGGATCGCCCCCGGACAGGGTAAAGGCATCGGTATGGCAAATTCCTGTTGCCATGACTTCAATCAAAACCTCTCCGGCCTTGGGGCCTTCCAGTTGCACGGTCTCGATGCTCAGGGGCTGTCCGGCTGCGGTCGCTACTGCGGCTTTCACATCCATGGTTAGTCTCCTCTTTGTTCCACCAGACGCCTGAGTTTAGCACCCAACCGCTGCTGGAATTCGACAATCCCGCCACTTAAAAAATCGACCGGGGCCTAGCGGGGACTGATAAACTGGGGGCATGTGTCGTCAAACAACCCGTTACCAATTGAGCCCGCGACAAACGGCGCCCCATGTCCTTGAGTGTGGCTTATGCGTCTAACCACAAGGTTGCTGCTCACTACTCGCAAGTGGCAGTTGCTGGTGCCCATCGTGCCGGTGCTCAAAAACTATACCCGAGATGATCTGAGCCGTGATGCCATCTCTGGCTTGGTTGTGGGTATGGTGACTGTGCCCCAAGCCGTAGCCTACGCCTACCTCGCCGGACTGCCGCCTCAGGCCGGGCTCTATGCGTGCCTGCTGCCTATGCTGATTTACGCGGTTATGGGTAGCTCAAAGCATTTAGTGGTTGGGCCGGTTGCCGTGGCGGCGCTGCTGGTGGCCGCAGCCATCGCGGAGCACGCACCGAACCATGGTAACGCTCACCTGCTGATTTCCAGCATTTTGTGCGTTCAGGTCGGCCTGATTTTGTTTGCTTTACGAACCTTTCGCATGGGCGGTCTGGTAAATCTGCTCAGCCACCCTGTCATCACCGGGTTCGTCAACGCGGCGGCTCTTTTAATCATTATTTCCCAGCTCCCGGCGATTCTCGGTATCCAGATCGATCAGTCTGGTAGCCCGCTCCGACAGTTAGGTGGTTTGCTGCAGCAGATTGAACAACTCAATGCGACGACTCTGACCCTTGGGCTGACCACCTTAGTTTTTTTACTTTTTTCCAAATCCATCATCGGGCGGGTGCTTTCTGCGCTAAACCGGGGCGGCGACGACCACCCCATCGCAAAAACGGGCCCTCTTTGGGCGGCTTTGGCCGCCATAGTCGCGGTTTGGGGGCTGAACCTTAGTGACCAGCTGGACACCGTGGGCGTGGTGCCCAGTGGTTTGCCAACTCTTGGCTGGCCTCTTGCAGACATTGCCCTGTGGCTGGACCTGCTGCCGTCGGCGGCGGTGATCGCCGTTATTTCGTACATCGAAAGCTATTCCATCGGCGCCACCCTCGCCGCCAAAGAACGCTACCAGATCCGCCCAAATCAGGAACTCATTGCCCTTGGGGCAGCCAATATCGGTGCCGGCATGACCGGGGCTTATCCGGTGGCGGGTTCGTTCTCTCGATCCGGCGTGAACTACGCAGCCGGCGCCAGAACCCCGGTGAGTTCTGTGATCTGCGCGCTGATCATCATCGCCACGCTGCTGTTTTTTACCGCCGCCTTTGTCAACCTGCCGAATGCGGCCCTCGCAGCCATTGTCGTGGTATCGGTTCTCAACTTGGTGGATCTGCAAAGCTGGCGACGTAACTGGGCGGTTTACCGCCAAGATTGCTGGACCGAGTGGGGCACCGCCCTAGCTGTGCTGGCCTTGGGTGTCGAGATGGGCTTGTTGCTTGGCGTGTTGCTGTCCATCGCGTTTTTTCTGCGCAATTCCAGCCAGCCGGTAATTACCCAAATCGGCCGGCTGGGAGACAGTCAGCAATTTCGCTCTGCCAAACGCTATCCGGTTACCCTGCACACCCATGTGCTGGCCCTGCGGGTGGACGAAAACATATTTTTCGCCAACGCGGCGCAGATTGAAGAGCGTGTTGTTGGCCGCGCTTTGCGACGCCGGGGAACAACCCATGTCCTGCTGGCCTGCGGGTCGGTGAATCTGGTCGACAGCACCGGACTCGCCATGCTCGCGCGCATAAGCCAAACCTTGGCAGACGCCAACATCACCCTGCACCTGAGCGAGCTGAAAGGCCCTGTGGCCCGGCAGCTTTCCCCTGCTGATCTGAACAGCGTTATCAGCGGCGAAATCTATTTCAGTAATGACGAGGCCATGCGTGCGCTCGCAGAGAACGGCGCCACCAAACCGGACGAAAATCCATCATGAACCTGCTGGACCGCTACCTAACACGCAAATGCATTTTGGGAATTTTGCTGGTCATCGCGGTGCTCAGCGGCCTTACCCTATCTTTTGCGTTAATCGACGAGTTAAACAAAGACCACGAAAACTATGGCTTTACTGAAGCCATGCGATTTTTGTTACTGACCATGCCCCGGCGGATCGAAGAGTTAATGCCCTACGGTATCTTTATCGGTCTGCTGTTAGTTCTCGGCAACATGGCCGAGGGCGGCGAGCTGACTGCCTTTCGCGCCGCTGGCGTCTCGCCGTGGCGGCTGGGTGCAGCCTTGCTGCCCGCTTTGCTGCTGGTTTTGCTGGTGAATTTTGCCCTGAGCGAGTTGGTCTCGCCGGCGGGCGAACGAGCCGCCAAACATGGCAAACAACGGGCGATTATGGGGTTAGACGAACAATCCCTCATCGAATCGTCAACCATTACCCCCGAGGACGGTGTGTGGCTGCGTCGCACGCTGGAGGACGGGCAGGAGTATGCTCACGTTGGCGGCATGGACAACCAAGGCAAACTCACCGGCCTGCTGCTGTATCGGATCGATGCCTCCAACCGCCTGGTTGAGGCGGTTTTTGCGGCCAGCGGCTCGTATCTGCCTGCGCAAGAACAGTGGCAGCTATCGGATGTCGAAGTGACAACCTTGAGCGCCGGCAGCAGCGCGTCGAGACAGCTTCGGACCTTGGTTTGGCACAATCCGATCAGCCCCGAACAGCTCGCCAGCCAAGCATTTTCAGATCCGCGAAAGATGACCCTTTGGCAAGTTCACCAATACTTATCGGTGGGCGGCCGATCAAAGGCCGCCACCCTGCCCTACGAGCTGAAGTTTTGGCAGAAAGTCATTACGCCACTTACCTATATCAGCATGGCCCTGATGGCGCTGGCCGTGGTTATCGGCCCTCTGCGTCAAACCAGCATGGGCCAGAAACTGACTATGGGGCTGTTTATCGGCCTTGGTTTTAAATACCTGCAGGAGCTGTTCGCCCCCATGGCGGCAGTGTTCAGCGTGCCAACAGTGCTCGCCGTTACGATTCCCACGCTGATTTATTTAGCCGTTGCCCAACGCATCATCACTCGAAACGCCTAGCCCGCCTTGGACCGCAGTCATTTGGACCGCCCGCAGCCCCATCCGAACCTTAATCGGGTTCGCAAATCTGGCGAGACAGCTCGCCGACCCTCAGCTCTCCTTCACGGGTTTGCCCGCCCATTTGCATAAAACGCTGCATATTGCGTTGCGCAGAGTCCGTACGCAGCAGGCGCTGGAACAAATACGCCTCTTCCTGCAGTCCCTGCTGCAAGGGCAAATCAGCGGCGGTGACCGAAGCCTTGGCCAAGCGCACGGCTGCTACGGGGAAGCTGGCAATACGCTCTGCCAACGAGGCAACTTTGGCGTCAATGTCGCCAGCGGCATAGATTCGGTTCAGGTAGCCCCAGCGCTCAGCGGTTTCTGCGTCTAAATCATCAGCCCCCAGCACAATCTCCATGGCTCGCCCCCGGCCAACCAAGCGGGGTAAACGCTGGGTACCGGTGCCACCGGGCAAAATACCCAAGGGCACTTCCATTTGATTCACCACCGTTTTACCAATCACTCCAAAGCGCATATCCATGCTGGCGGCAAATTCGCTACCCCCGCCGCCGACGCGGCCTTCAATTTGCGCAATGGTAACTTTGTCCATGGTACGGACCCGTTCGCACATGATGTGGAAGTCATTGAGCTCAAGACTGCGTTCGGCCTCGCCGTCTGTGGGGAATTCCAGGATATTGGAAACATCGTAGTGCGCGATAAAAAAGTCCGGATCCACGCTCTTAAAAACCACCACGGTTAAGGCATCGTCGTTTTTCAGCTCAGCCACCAAACTCGCCAGTTCTTGGTACAGGGCCGGCGTGATGATGTTAATTGGCGGATTGTTGATCGTGACTGTGGCGATACGCCCGTGAATGGCGACGTCGAGCAACTGATATTGATAAGCCATAGTTCTCCCCTCTTAAAACGCTAGCTGTTGGCAACACCCAAACAATTACGCGGGATAACGCCAAATTGCAATGGCACCTCTAAAGCATCATCAAGGTAGCAGGCAGCGGGGAGCAACGATGTCGGACCGTGGCTCGTGGCGCCGCTGAAGGGAAAGCCAAAAGAAAAGCTCGAAGGAAAGCTAGGGGGGAAAGACCGCTAGGCCGGGTGCGCGGTCAAGCCACGACGGCGATGACTGATCGATTCAGTCATCGCGTTCTTTGAACATTAGGCGATTTCGTCAATGCTGGTAATGATTTTACCAATCAGTCCGTACTCTACCGACTCTTCTGCGCTCATCCAGCAGTCGCGCATTGTATCTTCGCTGACGCGCTCCACGCTTTGTCCGGTGCGCTCAGCGATCACGCCGTTAATGCGCTCCCGCGTCTTCAGAATTTCCTGCGCGTGGATCTGTATGTCCGTGGCGTCGCCGCCGAACCCGCCGGAAGGCTGATGAATTAAGAAGCGGGTATTGGGCAAGGCGAAGCGGTTTTCTTTTTCGGCGGCCAAATAAATGTGCGTCGCAATGCTGCCGACCCAGCCGGTGCCGACGATGCGCACTACTGGCTTAATAAACTGAATCATGTCGTAGATGGTGTCACCGCTCTCCACATGTCCGCCCGGAGAGCCAACATAGAGAGTGATTGGTTCATCGGATTCGTAGGCCAACGCCAGCAGCTTCTCGGCGGTGCGGCGTGCCACATCCTGATTAATCTCACCGAACAACGTTAACGTGCGGTTTTTGTGCAGCACACTTTCCAGCATATTGGACGGCTTGCCGTTCTCTGCTTCTTTGTCTTTTTCTTCGCTGCTTTGCTGTGTTTTTGCGTTGTCAAACCGCGTCATCGGCGTCTCCATTGATGTTACCGGCCGCCCACTTCCAGCCCGATGAATTCAGGGCCTTTCGGTGGTGCAGCTTTTTGTCCGCTATTGGACCGTGATTCCTATCCTGTGATCTTGTCGCTTTTCGTTTCGTCGCTGTCGTTGCTGCTGTCTGCCATCTTATCGGCAGATCCGTCACTGCGCTTTCTAGTCTTCGTCAGAACGATAGTGTAGCTTCTTTGGTTCCTAGTTTGGGGTAAGAGGAGAAATTTCAATGCCATTAGCACCAGAATATCAGGCGCTTTTTGACCAGCTGGCCGCCGCTGGACCGATGCCTAGCCTAACCGAAATTCCAGTAGCCGACGCCCGGCAAAACTATCGCACCTCTCGAGCCGTGAACCCCTCTTTAGCAGTTCACGACATTCTCGACACTGCCATTGATGGCCCCGCGGGACAAATACCCATTCGCGTCTATCGGCCTGAAGGTGATGGCCCCTTTGGAACCTTGGTGTACTTTCACGGCGGTGGCTGGGTCATTGGCGACTTGGACACCTGCGATTCCGTTTGCCGAGAGATTGCGACCCTAGCAGATTTAGTCGTGGTTTCTGTGGACTACCGACTGTCGCCCGAGCATGTGTTTCCCGCTGCCGTGGATGATTGCTATGCAGCGGTACTCTGGGCTGCGCAGAATGGTCAGTCGCTTAGCAGCAACGGCAAGATCGGTGTGGCCGGTGAAAGTGCCGGAGGGGCTTTGGCGGCTGCCATGGCACAGATCAGTCGGGACAACGAGGGTCCGGAACTGGCTTTTCAAGGTCTGTTTTACCCGGTAATCGACTGCACCATGGACCAAGAGTCTTGGACCCGTAACGGCACCGGCTACCTCTTAGAGCGCCCGGTTATGCAATGGTTTTGGGACACCTATTGCCCCAACCTCGCAGACCGCAAGGACCCCAGAACTGCACCCATCTACGCCGAGGACCTCAGCGGATTGGCGCCAGCCTTAGTGGTCACGGCAGAGTTTGATCCCCTGTGTGACGAAGGCCAGGCCTACGGGCAGGCCCTGCAATCTGCGGGCAACGAGGTCGCCATGATGGCCTGTGATGGCGTGGTCCACGACTTTTTCGGCACCGCCGCGGTGTTCGAGTGCTCTCGAGGGCCCTTTCTAGCCACCATTGAGCACTTGAAAAAGCACCTCAATACCTGAGTTTTGTCACTAATTTAATCCAAAGGAGCACTTATGCTGTTTGCCATGATCTGCCACGACAAAGAGGACGGTTTCGAGCTGCGACAACAAACTCGTCCGGCGCATCTTGAGTTTCTTGCGTCCCAGAATGTCCGCTTTGCCGGCCCGATGCTCAGCGACGACCAGACGAAGCCCGTTGGCTCCATCGTCGTTATTGAGTGCGACAATTTGGACGCCGCCAAGGCCATTGCTGCTCAAGACCCCTACAGTGAGGCTGGGGTGTTCCAAAGCGTCAGCGTACATCCGTTCAAACAAGTCATTCCGGAGGCGTCATAATGCCTGTAGCCATCGTGAGCGGTGTTGGGCCGCTGCAGGGATTGGGTGCGCAACTGTGTATCCGTTTCGCTAATCTGGGTCTGCACGTTCTTATCGCAGGGCGCACCCAAGGAAAGCTGGACGCCGTGGTTGAGACCATTACTAACGCGGGCGGCAGCGCCGAGGCCGTCATTGCCGATGCCACTTCAGAGGCGGACACCGAGCGTTTGTTCAACATGGCCGGAGACGATCTAACGCTCGCCATCTATAACACGGGCAACAATACTCCGGGCCGAATTGCTGATATGAGTGCCGAATATTTCGAAAACAGTTGGCGCGTATGCTGCTTTGGCGGTTTTCTGTTTGGCCGCGCTGCGATTCAACGTTTTGCCGGCAATGGCGGCACCCTGATTTTTACTGGCGCGAGTGCTTCCCTGCGGGGACGCGAGAACTTTGGAGCCTTCAACTCGTCCAAGGGCGCCCTGCGCAACTTGGCCCAAGCAATGGCCAAGGAATACGGCCGCGATGGAGTGCATGTGGGCCACGTTGTGGTGGATGGCCCCATTGGCGGCGAAAAAATTAAGCGGGGATTGCCCGAGTACGCGGCCAAACTCGGCGACGAAGGCATGATCAACATCGACGGCATTGTTGACGGCTACGTTTATCTGTATCAGCAACCACGGCAAGCGTGGACCTTCGAGCTGGATGTGCGGACTTCACTCGAAAAGTGGTAACGCGCGATTGGGGCTATCAAAGTCCGTGACAAAAAAAACGGGACGCCCATCTGGGTTCCCGTTTTTTTCAAGCTCCGCTGTTTATCCCTTCACAGCCAATCTCTCGGCTATTCCCGGAAGATCCGGCTTAAGAGCATTCAGGCTTGGTCAGCCAACACATTGATAAACAGCCTGTCTTATCCCGGACCTAGTCCACCCGCGCGGCCGCGTAGCCTGACAGTACAACATTGCCGTCTTGATTGGTGGTCTCAATGTTCAGGTTGACGATACCGTCGGTCACGTCCACCACGGTGGCCGTGGAATTCAGGGTGTCACCGGGCCACACCTGGCTGGTAAAACGCACCCCATACTTGGTCAGACGACCGTCGCCGACATAATTGGTAATCATGCGCCCGGTCATACCCATGGTGAGCATGCCGTGGGCAAATACTGACGGGTAGCCCGCCACTTCTTTGGTGAACTTCTCGTCGGTGTGAACCGGGTTGTAGTCACCGGATGCACCGGCGTACATGACGATTTGGGTTCGAGACAGATCCTCTACCAAACACTCGGTATACGTATCACCGGCTTTTAGATTACTTGCTGAAAGTGCCATTTCTTCCCCCTATTGATCCACTGGTCTTTCGGTACGAACACCAACACCACGAGCGGTTATTGCTAATTCGCCGTTCTGGTCACGGTATTCTGTAACGGTTTCGGTGAAGACCAGCTTGCCTGAGCGCTTACCTTCTTTTTCCCAGGTTTTCCCGGGCTTTACTTCTGCGGTTAACACGTCTCCGGGACCTACATGCCGGTGGTATTCAAAGTGCTGCTCGGCGTGCAAACCGCCACCGCCGCCACCGCCGCCGGAGGATTTTTTCTTCTTGATGCTGGTGGCTTCCTTACCGGAGCCAAACCAATCTTCACCAATCTTAGGCCGCAAAAAATAGTCCGGATCGAACTGAGCAGAAGACTGAGCGAAGGTCGGCGGCGCGATCACCCCTGCCGGCTCTGTGGTCTTTGCATAATCTGCGTCGTAATAAATCTGATTGTCATCGGCGATAGACCGGGCAAACATCATGATGTGGCTGCCCTCCACCGGGAACTTATCTGCTGCCATTCGATCCCCTCCTATATCTAATTTGAGGCCTGAGTATGTCCCAGAAGACAGCTCCGGGACAATAGCGTTACAGCCATCGGTAGTCCTAACGCCCCTTAAATTCCGGGGTTCGCTTTTCTAGGAAGGCATTAATCCCTTCGGCTTTGTCCTCGGTTTGTACCAAGGCGCCTTGGGCGTATTTTTCGAACATCAGCGCCCCTGCCAAACTGGCCTCCATACCAAAGTGCACCATGGCTTTCATCGTGCGGGGCACGAAGGGGGCGAAAGAGGCTAAATGTTCCGCCATGCGCTGGACCTCGGGAATTAGGTCTTCACTGGGCACCAGACGCGTAACCAAGCCGATTTGCAGAGCACGATCAGCGTCGATGGGTTCTCCCATTAGCATCATCTCCATACCCCAGCCACGACCGACAATTCGCGGCAGACGCGCGGTGGCACCACCGCCGGGGATAATGCCCAGCTTGCCCTCGGGTGTCGCAAACCGCGATTGCGGGGTCGCGACGCGCAAATCGCAGCCAAGGGCGACTTCCAAACCACCACCCATACAGATGCCGTCGATGGCCGCGATGGTGGGTTTGGGCGTTCGTTCCAGCTTGTCTGCTAGGCCCTGAACAATGGGCTCTAGCGCTTTTTTAAAGTCACGATCAACTACCTCAGACAGGTCCGAACCCGCCGCGAATGCCTTGCCGCCCGCGCCGGTAATGGCGATGACTCGCACATCATCGTCGTAAGCCGCCAGATCCACGGCGTTGAGCAGGTCGTCTAAGGTCCCTAAGGAAATCGCGTTGTGTTTTTCCGGCCGGTTGATCGTGATCAACGCTAGGGGGCCGTTTATCTCGTAAAGAATATTGTCAAAGGTTGCAGCGGTATCGCCGTGGGCGGATTGGTCGGTCATAGTGAGGAATCCTTATGTGTCTGCGCCGAACGTCAAAGGCCAATAATACGTTCCAATTGCGCCCACCAACACTACAGAAGGGAACAAAAGATCGAGGCGCAAAGTAGGATCCGGCCGGTACCGCAAAGAAATCTAATGGAAAAGGAAAGCCGCCGGCCTGGAGAGAAAACCGGCGGCTTTCGCGATGATCTCGTAAAAATAGAGGCAGTGTCGGCTCCGGTCCGGCATCGCTGCCCTAATCAAAGCATTCACAACGTCCGCTCTGAATGGCTATGCCGATCCCAGCACCAACCCATACCCTCTCGAGATCCTGGAGAGAAATGCCGCCTCGTTCGGCGACAGAATCAGTATGCTTTCTTAGGGTTTCATGGGAATGTCTGGCGATTCGTTTTTTGTGACAATTTGTTTCTGTGTCTACTGGATCAAGTTTTCATATATCCATCAAAGCACTCGGCCCTGATCTGCGCCAAGCAGCACCTAGGCGTCGTCACCAAAGCGCCAGATGAAAGACGAGCCCCCTTGCACCGAATCACTGATTTCCACATGCCAACCATGCGCGGCGCATAACTGCTGCACGACGGCAAGACCCAGCCCGCTGCCGCCGGTACTGGCATTGCGGGAGCCCTCCAAGCGATAGAACGGCTGAAAAACTCGAGCACGCTCGGCTTCGGGAATACCAGGACCGTCATCACTCACTACCAGTTGGGTAGCGGTAAGCGACACGCTGACGTTGTTGGCGTATTTCAGGCCGTTTCCCACCAAATTCATGAACACGCGGGAAAAAGCATTCAAAGCAAGCTCTGCTACTAGCTGCGGCTCGACGCTACTGTGGAAAGCAACTTCTTGATCGAAACTTCCCAGCATATCTTCCACCAAGGGGCCTAGGGCGACCGGCTGACGTTCTTCACGCGTGCCCTTGGCGAAGCGCAGCGCATCGGAAATCAATGTATCCATTGCTTCCAAGTTATTTTCAAAACGCTGGATCAAGCTGGGGTCAACATCTTCCGGCAGCAAGGCGAGGGCTAAGCGCATGCGGGTAAGTGGGGTGCGCAGGTCGTGCGATATGCCTGCCATCAACGTCGTACGGTTAGCCAGCAGCAGGGCGATTTCACTGGCCATGGTGTTGAAGTTCCGCGCCAGCGAAACCAATTCTCGAGGGCCGGTTTCCGGCAAAGGCTCAATGTCTGCCAGCCCTCGAAACTCTTCAGCCTGTTTTGCCACCTGAACCAAGGGCCGGGCAATTCTGCGCACAATCAAAAGCGAGGTGAGAAATACAATGCCGGCGCCCAGACCGGCAATGACCACGGCCACATAAAGCAGCTGCACGTCTCGGCGATCCGGGGAAAAACCAATCTGCAGATTGTAGTCCGCCATGGGGACATCGACCCAGATCAGGTCATCACCGTCGTACATGCTCACGTCCAAGTCCAGACGCTGGCGCAGCTTAGTCAGCAGCAGTTCGGTAAAAGGCAGGTATCGAGTCACAGGCGGCAACGACTGTTCCGCCACGCTTATGATCAGATCGTGGCTTTGTGCAAGCTCCAGCTCAAAATAAGGGCGGGCTTGGGGCGGCAATTCCACCCAAGTTTGGGCCGACAACACCAACAAGGCGGCCTCGTCGTCTGCCGATCGTTCGGCAATGGGGTCAATAATGAAAACATTGAGAGCGATGGTGGATACCACGGCAATCATCAGCGAGCTCACCGCCAAGGTTAGCGTCGTTCGCCCGAGCAGAGACTGGGGTTTAAACGTTTCCGCGTGTCGAATTCTGTGCAGCAAACTCATGTGGCGTCAGAACTAACTACCGTCGGCAATCCCCCTAACGGGCGCCGGCTGCATCGGAGTTCAAGGGACAGAACATGTAGCCTTTGCCCCATATCGTTTTGATGAAGGCAGGGTTCGCGGGATCGTTCTCCAGCTTAGAGCGCAGCCGAGTGATTCGCACATCGATCGAACGATCAAAGGGCGAGCGCTCGGCGCCGGTCAACAGATCCAAAATCCGGTCTCTGTGCAGAACTTTATTCGGATGCGCTACGAGAATCGCCAATAGATCAAATTCTCCAGAGGTCAGGGCGATGTCGGTATTGCCGCTGCGCAGTTGATGCGCCGCCAAGTCAAGGGTGAAACTGCCGAACGTCACCGTCGTGGACGACTCCTCCGGCGCCGCGGTCTTGCCACTGCGCCGCAGTACAGCCCGGATTCGGGCTAACAACTCTCTGGGGTTGAAAGGCTTGGGTAAGTAGTCGTCCGCACCTAGCTCCAGCCCCACAATTCTGTCCACCTCATCGCCTTGAGCGGAAATAATGATGATTGGCAGGTCACTGAGTTTCTTCAGCCGCTGGGCAATGGCCAGACCATGCTCGCCGGGAAGCATGAGATCCAAGACCAGTAAATCGATTTCATGTTCCGCCAGATAGCGATCCAGTGCTTCCCCGGACTGCACCGTGTCTACCATCAACCCTTGCTGTTGCAGGTAGGCTTGCGTCAGCTCACAGATCTCGGGATCGTCGTCGAGCAGGAGGATGCGCTCCGCATTGTTTTCTTGGCGTTCCAGCGAGGCCACGCTAGCGCTCCTGCGTCAGGTCAGCGGCGTTGCCGGTATTCGCCGTGGAGACGGTTCGTACCGAACTGCCGTTTCTCTCGGTGGTTTCACCTGCATGTTGCCGGCGGTCAAATCCCGCGCCGAATCGAACCTTGGTACGAACGACGGTTATCGCGCCGCGCGAACGTTGCTCGACGCTTTGCTGCCCAAGGGTATTCGCACCGGTTTCGCCAGTGCCCGGGCTTTGCCCTGACGCGGGGCGCTCTGCCAGAACCTTGGGCACTAGAGTCTCTTCTGTTGTGACCACGCTGCCGTCAGGCAGTGTGCGGGTGACCGTTGCCCGAATGACCAAATCTCGCGGCAAGCTCTGGGGTTTGGTTGGTTGCGCAGCCCGAGTGCTTTCCGCTCCGGCCTGTGGCTGATTTATTTCATGATCGTTGGTCGCATTTCTTGGCGCTGGTTTGCCGTAACGATGCTGCGTCTTCGCCCGCTGAATTCGTACCGTCAGCGACGGTGCTCGCTGAGACACTAGGGGCGCATTCTCCGACTCTCCGGCTGCATGCATACGCTTGCGCACTTCTGCCAGCAGATCTCGGCGCTGAATTGCGTTTAACCTCGGCCACTGCTGCAGCAAACCACCGATTTGCTGATCGGAGTAATCGGCCAGATTTACCCCGCTTTCTTGATCGGTCAGACCGCCGGATATTTCGCTACTCGCAAGACCCGCGCCCGGTCCTTCTGCATCCGCGCTCAGCTCCTGGGCAGCACTGGCCGCTGCACCGCCAAGGCACAACAGCACCACCGCCAGTGCGCTGGACAGGTGCCGGTACAGTCGGTTCATACAGCTGGTACGAGGTTTTGCCATAGGGCTCATGGTGCCTTGAGGTGATGGGTCTGACAATGGTTTGATTCGGCGATTATCAAGGCCTGCTGTTTCCAAGCCATGTCGAGCCTGTTTCAAAGTGTTACTCATCCCGGCTGCTGCTCCGCGCAGCAAAGGCAAATGCGGGGTCCGTTATAACGTCGTCGAAAAATGCTGGGCAAAAAAAAGGCGACCATCACTGGTCGCCCTTTCTTACATCAAGATGATGCTAGACAGACTCGAACAATCCAGCAGCGCCTTGGCCACCACCGATGCACATGGTCACAACGCCGTATTTCTTGTTGCGACGCTTGAGCTCACGCAGGATTGATCCGGTTTGACGCGATCCGGTCATACCGAATGGGTGTCCAATCGAGATGCTGCCGCCGAGAACATTGTACTTCTCGTTGTCGATACCCAGGGCATCGCGTGAGTACAGGCACTGGGAAGCAAACGCTTCGTTGAGTTCCCACAGATCGATATCGTCGATGGAAAGACCAGCATTCTTCAGCAAACGTGGAATCGCGAACACAGGACCGATGCCCATTTCGTCAGGCTCGCAGCCGGCGACAGTAAAGCCTCGGTAGATTCCCATAGGGGTCAGGCCCAACTGAGCGGCACGGTCTGCGCTCATTAGCAGCGTCATGGACGCGCCGTCAGACAACTGAGATGCGTTACCCGCCGTTACCGAACCGTCCTCTTCGAAGGCAGGAGGCAGTGAAGCCAGACCTTCAAGGGTGGTTTGCGGACGGTTGCACTCGTCCTTGTCGACCCACACTTGCTCGTGAGTTTGTTCACCGGTTTCTTTGTTCACTTTGAGCATAGTGGCGTTCATGCCAACAATCTCTTCCGCGATGCTGCCAGCTTCCACAGCCGCTTGGTAACGCTGCTGACTTTGCAGCGCGTACTCGTCTTGCGCTTCACGGGTTACTTGATAACGACGCGCCACCACCTCTGCGGTGTTACCCATGGCCATAAAAATCTCGGGTTTTTCGTCCAGCAGACGCTGGTTTTGCTTGGCCTTGCCAGGCTCTTGGCGTGTGCGCATAGAAATACTGTCTACACCACCCGCGATCGCTACTTCGGTTTGACCGGTTGCGATTTGGTTCGCTGCCAAAGCAATGGATTGCAAACCAGAAGAACAAAAACGGTTAATAGTCACACCCGCCGCCGTAATTGGCAGCTTGGACAAAACTACGGCCAAACGCGCCAAGTTTCCATCTTGCTCGCCTGTGTGGCTTGCCGCACCTACATACACATCTTCCACTTCGTCAGCACCCATTTGCGGGTTACGTTCCAGAAGTGAGTCTATGCAGTGAGCCAACAAATCATCAGAACGAGTCAGGTTAAAGCTGCCGCGAAAGGCTTTTGTTAGGCCTGTTCGGACGCTATCGACAATTACAACATCGCGCATCGTTAATTCCTCTTAATGTAAAAGCAGTTGTTTCAGTACAGCGGCTTACGCCACTGGCGGTTATGAACTAAGACCGCAGCGGCATTCCTCTGCAGCCGCGTCAGACCGCCATCGACGTTTTGCACGCGCTTCATTTCACAAAGCACTGTTTCGACTGGCTGGGTTAAAGAATAGTTGCGGTGGCAGGGCCCTGAGTAATTCCCAGTGCTTTAGATCAAACGACCTTTTGCTCCCCCAAACTAGCCTTAGTCTTTTCTAGTTCCCGGCCCTGATGTTAAACACAACGCCCGCTAAGCGCCACTGTGGGTTAGCGCGGTTAAATCCGCCCTACTGAGGTGGTTTGCCCTGTCTTTAGATTGCGCTATGGTCGAGTTCCAATGACAGGAGATCCTTAGATGCAGTTTCATGACCTAACCATGACCGATGCCCAAGGCAACGATATCGAGTTCCGGCAGTTCGCCGGCCAAACGTGTTTGATCGTCAACGTCGCCAGCCGCTGAGGCCTTACCAATCAGTACGCCGGGTTGCGTACTCTGCAAGAAGACTTCAAAGACCAGCCATTCACGGTACTGGCATTTCCCTGTAATCAGTTCGGTGCCCAAGAACCTGGTAGCGACGCGGAAATACTGGAATTCGCAACCAGCAAATACGGCGCGAACTTCCCCATTTTCAGCAAAATTGACGTCAACGGCAGCAGCGCCTGTGACCTATATCAGATGTTGAAAGCCGCCCGCGCGGACGAAGAAGGCAATACCGATATTCCCTGGAACTTCGCCAAGTTTTTGGTAGACGGCGACGGGGCCGTGGTAGGCCGATTCAGCCCACAAACGGCGCCAGAAGAGCTGACCGGCGTTATTGCGGAATCAATTCAGGCAGACTAAGTCTGCCGCCCAGATCGCACGGCACACCTGGAGCGCTTTTTCTGCGCTGCCAGGTGTGTGCGTCTGAATTTGAACCACGGAAAATACCTCGTCATCAACCTTGGCTCTGCGCTCGCTCTCTTCCGCGCTCGTTCTCTTCCGCGCTCGCTCGCGAAAGCCTGCCGAATTGATCTTCGTTTGCTGCTAATCTGATAGGTGAGGCATTGAATGAGGGGTTGCTATGGCCGTATTGCTTGAAAACTTATGCTTCGGGGAAGGGCCGCGCTGGCGCGACGGCAAACTGTGGTTCAGCGATATGCATGACCAGCGCGTTTGCACGGTAACTGCCGCAGGCGAAAAACAAGTTGTCCTGGCCTTGGAAGACGACCAGCCCTCGGGCTTGGGCTGGCTGCCTGATGGCCGCCTTTTGGTGGTGTCCATGAGCAAACGACAATTGTTGGTATGCGACGACAAAACGCTGGAAGTGTATGCCGATCTTTCTAATCTGGCGCCCTACCACTGCAACGATATGGTGGTAGACACCTCGGGCCGAGCCTATGTCGGCAACTTTGGTTTCAACCTGCACAAGCAGGCCAAACCCAGCACCACAAACCTGATACGCGTCGATCCAGACCGCAGCATAAAGGTCGTCGCCGAGGACGTCTTTTTCCCCAACGGCACGGTAATCACACCCGACAAAAAAAACCTGATTGTCGCTGAAACCTTCGCCGGCGTTCTCACCGCTTTTGATATCGACCAAGACGGTGACCTGAGCAATCGGCGCAACTGGGCAAAACTTCCCGAGGGCGCAGTGCCCGACGGCATCTGTCTCGATAGCGCCGGCGGCATCTGGAGTGCATCCCCGTCCACCAATGATTGCATCCGCCAGATTGAGGGCGGCGAAGTCACCCACCGCATCGACACCGGGCGCGGAGCCTTCGCTTGCATGATTGGCGGTGATAATCTCTACGTCTTAACGTCTTCTTCGTCGGTTCCGGCAAAGTGCCGGGCCAATCGAGACGCGAGAATCGAAGTATTTCCGGCACCCTATCCGGCCGCGGGATATCCCTAGGCAAGCGCCTACCAACACCGTGAGGAATCAGTCATGACCGACATTTTCGAAAATTACACGTCGCCTTGGATGAACGACGAGTTGTCCATGCTGCGCGATGCCGCGCGCAAATTCTTCACAACGGAACTGGCCCCTGAGCAAGAGACTTGGGAAGCCAACGGCATCGTGGACCGGTCGGCTTGGAGTAAAACCGGAGCGGCTGGCTTTCTGCTGGCGGAAATGCCAACCCAGTACGGCGGCAGCGGCGGCGACTATCGCCACGAAAGCGTCATCATGGAGGAGCAGCTTCGATCCGGCGCATCGGGCCTAGGCACCCAAGTGCACAGCCAAATCGTCGCCCCCTACTTTTTGCACTACGGATCCGAGGACCAGCGCCAACGTTGGCTGCCCCCTATGGCCGCCGGCACCAAGGTCGGCGCCATCGCCATGACGGAACCCAACACCGGATCAGACCTGCAGAGCATTCGCACCACGGCCATTCGAGACGGAGACGAATTTGTCATCAACGGCTCGAAGACCTACATCAGCAACGGCCAGCACTGCGACTTGGTTATCGTGGTTGCGAAAACCGATCCATCACAAGGCGCCAAGGGCATCAGTCTGATCGTCGTTGAGGCAGGCACTCAGGGCTTCAGCAAAGGCCGCAACTTAAAGAAGCTAGGCCAAGCGGCTGCGGATACATCGGAGCTGTTTTTTGAGGACTGCCGCGTGCCTGCTGAAAACCTCTTGGGGGAAGAAGGCAAAGGCTTTATCCAGCTTATGCAGCAATTGCCTCAAGAGCGTTTGAACATTGCCCAAGCTGCCGTAGTGGATATGGAGCGGGCCATTAGTCTGACCCTAGACTTCGTCAAGGAGCGCAAGGCCTTTGGTCAGCGGGTACTGGATTTCCAAAACACCAAATTCAAACTGGCCGAATGTAAAACCGAAGCGCTGATTGCACGAACCTTTGTTGACCAGTGTCTGCTCAAGCACCTAGCCGGCGAGCTAGATGCCTCTACAGCGTCCATGGCCAAGTACTGGACCACTGACAAACAGAACCAGATCATCGATGTGTGTTTACAGCTGCACGGCGGCGCAGGCTATATGGAGGAGTACCCAATCTCCCGCATGTATCGAGATGCTCGGGTCCAGTCGATTTACGGCGGCACCAACGAAATCATGAAAGAGCTGATCAGCCGAACGCTGTAGCCAAACGGTCCCTTCGGAGAAACCCATGTCATTGCACCGTACAACCTCGCAGACTTTTTCAGGCACGGCGCGTTTAGCGCCAGTGTCCTCGGCACGCGGTTCGCGCTCGCGACTTTCCCCGGGCACAACGATCTTGGGGAAAAAAGGGCATCGCATCGCTGCATGCGTGCTAACCCTGTTCAGCGCTCTCACAACCGGGTTGGCGCATGGAGAATGGCAGCTGAAAAACGCCGCCTCACAGTTAAACTTCATTTCCACCAAGGCCAGTCATATCGCGGAAATCCATACCTTCGACAGACTTTCAGGCAGCGTTGACGACACCGGCAAGGCGGCCGTTAACATCGATCTAACCAGCGTAAATACCGGAATCGGCATCCGCGACGAGCGCATGCAAAGTATGCTGTTTAACGTCGTCGATTTCCCGCAAGCGCAAATAACCACGGTCATTGATCTGCAGCGCGTCAGCAAAACAACGCCGACAGTCCTGCCCGTCGAAGCCACGCTCAGCCTTGCCGGAGCAACCGCTACCGTTGCCGGCGAGGTGCTCGTCAGCCCCAGCGGTGCGGACAGTGTCACAGTCACCACCATTGCCCCCATCGTGATTGGCGCATCCCAATTAGATTTGCAACCAGGCATCGAGGCGTTGCGAGAGATTGCCGGTCTACCTTCCATTGGCTACAGCGTGCCCGTCACCTTCAGCCTGACCTTCCAACGCTAAGCACAGCCTTCAGTGCTTGCCTACTGGCGCTTTTATTGGCCACTCGCCCTCATTGGCGTGGGCATGGTGCTGTCGGTCCAGTTCCAAAATGCCACCCTAGCGAGATACCCAGACGCGGTAACGGAGCTGGCGGTACTGGCCCTCTCCTACGGCGTGTTTAGCTTCTTCAATGCTGCCCTGCAGTTCATTGCCCAACTGTCCAATGTGTATGCCCGCAGCCCTCAGGCCATGGCGCGTTCTTGGCGATTCGTGGTCATGGCCAGTACCGTCATCATGCTGCCGTTGGCGCTGATCGCCAGCACCAGCGGCGGCCAATGGTTTGTTTCCTCGGTCTTCAGCATTGATCCGTCGCTGACCCAGCGGGTGAGCGAGTACCTGACCCTTTTGTGCCCTCTGATCTTGCTCAACGGCCAGCGGCACTATTTTTCGGGCCTGTTGGTACAAGCCAAACTCACGGGCTGGAGCACTGTGATCAATTTCATTTATCTCGGCGTGGTCGTAGCCGCCCTTGTAACCGGACTCGCGTTGGCGCTCAAACCCGCCTATGTGGTTGTGGGCGCCGAATTACTGGGTGTGGTTGTTATGTTGGCCTTGTTGCTTTGGGCTCGTTACGCCCTCTACAGGCCGCCGCCGGTGCCAGAGCACGAAGAGGTTAGTTATGCGGAGTTGCTGAAGTTTTTCATTCCCGTCTCTACCACCGGTGTCATGTTCGCCCTCAGCAGGCCGATCTTATTTGCCTTCGTTGCACGAACCCCAGACGGCATTGCCAGCATCGCCGCCCTGCGGGTGGCCTTTGACTTCAGCATGATTTTTCAACAGGCCGCAAATCAGTTCCGGCACTTTTTTATCAGCTTCGGGTTTGATGACCTACCCACCAAGCGTCGATTCATGACGCTCATTGGCGTGGGCATCACCGCGATCATGCTCATTTTCTCGTTAACCCCAATCCACCAATGGGTTTGGGGCGGCCTCATGGGGCTGCCGGCAGGCGTTGTCGGCATCGCCCAGACTGCCACGCTGATCATGTGCCTCATGCCCGCCATCATCATTTATCGCAATTACTATCACGGGCATTTAATGATGGTGCGCAAGACCGGCGGCATGGCCTACGGCAGCATCTTGCGCGTGCTGGGCATTTACGCCTGCGGCCAACTGTTCTTTGCGCTCGATCTGCTGAACCATATCAGCGCCACCTTTATTTTAATCTTAGGCTTCGTTATCGAAGCGGCGATAGCCCGCAGCACCAGTGCTCAAGCTGGCCGGCTGGAAAATAGTTAAACCGATAGCTAAACCGAGGGAGCAAAGCGGCAGAGGTGTTCTATAATCACCGGCTGCGCCTTTGCGCAGACACAAAATACAGCAAACGTTAATCAGGACCCCAGCATGACCGTGACTCTTGGCCCCACATCCCATACCTATTTTTCTCAGCGTCTGAGACTGCATTACACAGACTGGGGGAATCCGGATGCGCCGCCCATGATTTTGATCCACGGCGGCCGCGATCACTGTCGCAACTGGGATTGGGTCGCCGAGCATTTTCGCCACGACTACCACATCATTGCCCCAGACCTTCGCGGGCACGGCGACAGCGAATGGATGATCGGCGGCAGCTACAACCAAATCGACTACGTATACGACATCGCCCAACTATTGCACCAAAAGCAGATGTCGCCGGTTACGGTTATCGGCCATTCCCTAGGCGGCTCCATTTCGCTGCTGTACACGGCCCTGCATCCGGAAAAAGTCACAAAACTGGTGGCCATTGAGGGCATGGGGCCGCCGCCGTCCATGATCGAGAAACGTCTCGAGATGGGCATGGATGAACGTATTCATGACTGGATGAACGGCGTCCGCGAATCGTCAGGCCGGCTGGTGAAGCGTTACCCTTCGCTGGAGGACGCCTTTCAGCGCATGCAGACCGAAAACCCGCACCTGTCCGAAACCCAAGCCCGGCATCTCACCATTCACGGCAGTAATCAAAACGAGGACGGCACCTACAGCTGGAAGTTCGATAATTACGTGCGCAACTTCTCGCCCATCGGTGTGCCCTTCAGCGACATGGCCGAGCTATACGGCAAAATCACCTGCCCGACCCTGTTAGTTCGCGGCTTGGAGTCATGGGCCTCGGACCCCATTGCCGACGGCCGCACCAAAAACTTCACTTGCCCCCTTGAAGTAGAGGCCTTTGCAAATGCCGGCCACTGGGTACATCACGACCAGCTGGAAGGCTTTGTCTCCCGGGTCAAAACCTTTTTGCAAGCACCGGCCTAGCGCTGTGGCCATACCGACCATTCAGGCGCTGCATGACTCACCTTGGCAAGGTGTGCTGCACGTTACTGGTGGCGGTGTCTCGCTACTGAGCCAGTTGCTCGGTGTGGCCGGCGCATCCAGAACGGTACTGGACGCCTCGATCCCTTACGCCAACAGCGCGCTCACCCAATTACTCGGCAGAACGCCCGAACAGGCGTCGTCCGCGGCAACAGCCCGAGCACTGGCCATGGCCGCATTTCAGCGTGCCAAGACCTTGGGCGAAGGAGGTTCTTACTTCGGTTTGGGCTGTACGGCCAGCCTTGTAACCGACCGAACCAAGCGAGGCCAAACTCGGGCGCATTGGGCCATACAGACCGCCGCTGCGACTTACGGCTTTTATCAGGAGCTGGACCCGCAGCAGCAGCGCTCAGAACAGGAGCGGTTGGTGCGAGACCGGCTGATCGAAAGCCTTGGCGCGGTGCTGCTGAATCAGGCTTGGCGCGGCGCGGCCATAGACTCCTGCGAAGCAGACCCGGTCTGGCATGAGCTGCTGAGCAACCGGCCCTATCGATGGTGCAGCGGCAGTCACGACGGCAGGTTGATCCTGCCCGGATCGTTCAATCCGGTTCATGACGGCCACTATGAAATGATGGCAGTGGCCCAAGACATCTGCGGTAGAACCTGCGCCTTGGAGCTGACTTTGAGGAACGCGGACAAACCGGATCTTGATTACCTGTCGGTACAGGAGCGATTGCATGCCATCGCAGGCTGTGATGTCTGGCTCACCAATCAAGCGAACTTCGTCGATAAGGCAGAACTCTTCCCCGAAGCTACCTTTGTCCTTGGCACTGACACCATGGCGCGTATCGGCGAGACCCGCTTTTACGACCACAGCGAGCGCAATCGTGATGCGGCCATCCAAAGACTTCACGAGTTGGGGGTGCGCTTTGTGGTACTGGGGCGGTTAGAGGGTCAGCGTTTTATCAGCCTCGACGATCTGAGTCTGCCCCCTGCACTGCTCGCCCTGTGCCAAGGTGTGCCGGAATCCGTCTACCGCAACGATCTAACATCGACTCAATTGCGCCAGCAAAAGCCTCAGTAGGTCGTGTTCTCGGGGATCATGGTTTTCCAGCGGCCCTGACGGAAGCGCCAAATCAGCATGATTCCTTTGAGCACGTAATCGCCAATCAGGGCGGCGTATACCCAAATCACCGGTAAACCAAGGTAGGCAGCCACGGCAGCCAGTCCGCAACGCATGACCAACAGACCCATAATGGTCGTCACCAGCGGGAAGCGCGTATCCCCGGCTCCCCGCAGCGCGCCACCAATGGCAAATTCCACCGCCAGAAGCGGCATCATCGCACCGAGGATGTAAATAAACTGAACCGTGTAGGCAATGGTTTCGGGACCTGTGCCAATAAAGTACTCGGCAAGCTCTTGGGCGTAGAACATGACCGTCAGCCCAATCACACCCATGGACGCAATGGCCATCCACATGGAGCGCCAGCCGCTGCGCGCCGCACCAGCAAAATCCTTAGCGCCCAGATGTTGACCCACCAAGGTGGACCCGGCGATGGAAAAACCAAAACCCACGGTCATGCACACGGCCAATATGTTGACGCCAATATTGTAGGCGGCAAAGGCCGGCGTGCCGTAGTTGTGGCCAATCACGATCAAAAAGATGAAAAAGCCCAGCTGAAACACACCCTGCTCAAGCGCTGCGGGGTACCCAATATGCACCAACTGGCGCAAGCGCTGACGCCGCCACCACCCGCTCGCCACATGGCGAACCCGGAACTTTTGTCGCACCCAGAGGGTAAGCAGCACCAAGGTGCCAAGCGAGAAAGCAATTCCCGCAGCGACGGCCGCGCCTGCCACCCCCATCTCAGGCATACCCCAGCGCCCGAAAATAAAGGCGTAAAGCAGGGGCAAATTCAGCACGTTGATACCAGCCGCGATCCACAAAGGCGACCACGCGTCCCCGGATGCGCGCAGCGCCGCGCTCAAAATCAGCATGCCGGCGAAGGCGATGTTGAAAAAAGACAGCCAGCGAATGTTCAGGGTGGCCATCGCTAGGGTCTCGTCATCAAGGCCAAAGACCCCTGCTAGGTTGCCGGCAAAGAAAAATCCCAAGGTTGCCACCACCGCAGCCAAACCCGCGCCCAAAACAAGGGACGCCATGGTGACCCGACTGGCCTCTTCATAATCTCCAGCCCCCCAAGCTCGGGCGACCAAGGCGGTGGTACCGGCGCTAACCGCCATCAGCACCGCCAGCATGGCGTACATCACCCGCTGCCCCGCGCCTACGGCAGCTAGGGCTTGGGGACCTAGCTCGCCGACGAACTTGGTTTGCACCATGCCGACGATGGTGTAGCTCAGGTTGCCCAAAATACTCGGCAAGGCTAACTGCCAGATAGACGGGCGCAGGGCCACATCGCCCAAGGATTCAGGCGTCTGATTCTGGCTCAGAGATGAGGCAGATTCGGCAACCTCCGGGTTCTCAGCCCTTGCAGTGCTTTGGTTAGCGTCAGTCACTTAATGCGGATGCCTTAGATTCTGGGCCGAGGCCATTGTGACCCGCCCGTTTGCGACACCGACTAAAATTCAAGCCGGCCTGACAGTTTAGCGCCTTTGCTGCCCTGATCCC
>Ga0181579_10000121_pt1 | contig 52451 bp, 51 predicted proteins | sample 071ome_24_FD_132996 | JGI IMG/M metagenome (GOLD analysis project Ga0181579, IMG submission 132996) | Coastal salt marsh microbial communities from the Groves Creek Marsh, Skidaway Island, Georgia - 071402CT metaG (megahit assembly) | ecosystem: Environmental > Aquatic > Marine > Intertidal...
GCAAAGGCACTCGCTATTAATCCTGATCACAAAGGCGCGAATGAATATCTTGGCGAGCTTTATCTGCAAATGGGCAAGTTGGAGCTTGCGAAAAAGCACCTTGCAAAACTAAAAAGCCTTTGCCCTTCCGGATGTGAAGAGTACGCTGATCTGAAAGAAGATATCGAAGCCTACGAACGAAAAAAACGCGGTTAAATTCTTAGGCTCATAAAAAAAGCCGGCCTCAAAATTGCGGCCGGCATTTTATTTGTTTCGGCCCAAAAAAATCTACAGAAACGTGAAATCGTTGTACTGCAGCGCTTTTCCGCCGGCTTCCGATTCCTGAAGCAGGAAGCGGAATAAATCGCGGTTGGATATCAAGCCGCGTAGCTTGCCGTATTGAATGACCGGCATATGCCGAATGCCGATTTCACCCATGCGGCGCAGGACTTCCTCGGGGTGATCGCCCATCTCACACGTTGCGACATCCATGGTGGCGAGATCGTTGACGATCATGGCATCGACGTGATCCGGATATTCGGCAACGCCGCGGACAATATCGCGTTCCGAAATAACACCGAGAACCTTGCCACTTTCGCCGCAGACGACCAACAGGCCGATGCGGTACTCGCTCATAATACACGCGGCATCGACAACGGTCATTTCAGGTGTTGTCGTCAGGACATCGCCGCCCTTTTGCTGCAAAATATCCTCGATGCGCATAGCGCTCCCTTTGGGTTGCTTTCCTTTTTAAGGAATTCCCGGGTTATCCATCTAAAGTGAGGATAACCCGGTTTGTTTCCTTATTTGCCGAACAATCCCTTTAATGCGTCGCCGGCACCTTCAACACCTTTTTTCATCGTGTCACCGACGCCGGATCCACCGTCTTTCAGTTTTTCCATGGCGCCATCAGCCGCGCCTTTAAGCGACTTAGTCAACCCGTCGATATTAAGCGTGGAAACCGCTTTCGAAGCGCCTGAGCTGATCGAGTCCATGACTTTCTTGATCACTTCACCCGGTGTTGCGCCCGGCTCTTCTTTCTTTTCTTTGCCGATATCTTTTAAGTGGATGTCGGGCAGGGTGCCGCCAACGGTTTTACCCTTGAGAAACGCAGCGCTGACGCCGACTTTACCGCCGGTAATATAAAGATTTTCGATAACCAGCTTCGGCCCTTTTTTACCATCGTCTTTCTTTTCTTCTTTTGCCGGTTGTTTGCTGCCACCGCCAGTGTAGGCTTCAACGTTTTTCTGAATGGCATCAAAATTACTGCCGCCAGACCCTAATTCATAGGTGATCTGCGGGCTTGTGATGCGAATTTCCTTAATCACAACGACATCGCTGGTGACGGTCTTGGGGTCTACGGTTACACTGACTTCACCGAACTTCATCGCGCTTTCGGTGTTAAAGCCTTTAGGGTTGCCGAGCGTAAACCCGCGCAATGCGCCTTTGCCTGAAGTGACGGAGAGCTTCACTTCATTGAGAGTGACTTTGGTTTGTGTGCTCTCAGAGCCGTACTTCTCGACCGCTGCTTTAATAATTGAATCGAGCGATGAAAAGACAAAATAAAGACCGCCGGCGATGATGACGACGAGGACGCCGACGCCGATTAAAACTTTTTTCATATTAAGATCCTCTGATTTCTCAGTAAGAATGGACGGTGAAATTTATTAATGTGTGGAGTCCCCGAAGATATACAATTTTACCAGTTTCGGCACAAATCATGAATAGCTTGGTAGCTACTGGGTGTGTCAATTTTATGATTAGCGCGATCGGCTGCCCGCTGAAGCCCCCGCGATAAGGGTAATATTCGGCTGAATAGCTGGCGTTTCGCCCGCTCGACCGCGATTTCGTTCGAGGCGGCGTAAACAGGGCGTTGGCGGCGGATCACCTGGGCGACGCGGCGGTGGATATCATCAATATGCAGGCGCAATTGGTTTCGGTAAATATTCACATGATCGTGTTCGTGATCCAAGATAGCCTGATATTCACACGACCCTTGGCGATAGCGCCGGTCAATCCAAATCGAAAATTCCGGGTACCCGACCTCGACAGTGACGGAAGATGGATAGGCACAGGCTCCGCCCGATTGAAGCGGCTGAATAATGAACTCCGCTTGGGCGCGGATGATTGTTTCCGTTTGCGTCATGCCAAGCGGGTACCAGTTGCCAGGAAGCGCCCGTCCCGCGTGTCGGGAAGCCATACGCTGCAAATCAAGCCGCGTGTTACCCGTGCGGTAACGTATGGTACCGAAGTTCGGCGTCACGGTTAGTTGCGCGGGCTCGAATGCGCCAGGACAGCGTGGTGCCGCTTTGCCGGGTGTTGAAGCCCCATGAACTGTTGCAATCAAGAGGGCCAACATCAAAACAGAAAAGTTGAATTTCATAACTGCCGGCCGATCGGCTGTTGTGAAAGATGTTTATTGATGTGCGGGGCGGGCGTTTTCATCGACCTCAAGACGTTTGGTGACGCCGCCGCGCGCACCCGTATTCAGACGGTTGGCAAATTCGGGTGCCAGGGGCCGGCCGTTTGGCACATTCAACCAAAGCCGCAGCAGCAACCGTTTTTTTTGCTCATCGTCCCAATCTTCGTACTCGCCGCGGGCGTGCAGGGTGCAATGATTGTTGATCAGCTGAATATCGCCTGGCCGGAAATCCATATGCAGGAGAAAATCGTCATGGGTCGACAGTTCGCGGATGTAATCGACGGCGGCCTGCTGAAGGTCATTCAACGGTGTGCCGGCTTTTTCCATGCCGAGTTCAATTTGGCGTTTATTAAACCGGCACGACAGCCAGCCCTGGTAATAGCTGTATACTGGAATTTTATGATCGCTGATCTCTGCGGCAGTTTTGCCCTTGCCGATCAGGTCGAAATTGAAGCCATCGTATAGGCATTCAAGATATTCCGGATGGTTTTCAAGAATGGCATTGTAGATTGCCATCGAACTGCAAATCATGCTGCGTCCGCCTTTTTTTGCGGGCTGTACGCATAGCAGGCCGACCGTATCGGAACTGTCGCTATGCGGGTGCAGGTGCGCCCGGGTGCGGTGACCGCGGACGCCTTTGTCGTAATAGCCACCTTTTTGGAAGCCTTCAAAGTCGGTGACGTAGCCGAGCAGGTCACCGTAGGCGTTTTGTGAAATAATATCTCCAAGATGAGTTCCGAGGCCCCAATAAAGTATTTTAAGGGTTTCAAGATCGTAATCCTCGACGTTCAGGCCGCGCAGCAAGATAAACCCACGGCCATTCTCTAGCTCTTCATGAATGTCGTCCATCACCGCGGAAAGTGACGGCAAGGGAAAATCCTCCCGGGTAAATTCCTCGGGCCCGATGCCGCTTGCTTTCAGGCGCCGGGTTGCTTCCATAATCTCGCTTAATTCAGCATCGCTGAAATAGCGGATCCAGTTATCGTTGTTTTGGTGGTCCGCCGCTTTCCAGGCGGCCGGTCCGGTCACGGGGGTTTTTAAAATCTCAGTCATCGTTCGTTTTCATGCTCCGAGGTCAGTGTAGCTCGTGGCGGCAACCGCATTAGTATAGCAGAATCCGCCGGCCGGTGGCGTTAGCCAGATAACCGTTAAAGAGTAAAATAATCAATCATTTCGGATCCGGCAGCTGAACTGTTCGCTGGGGATGCGTTCGGGAAGCTTGGGCTCGATATCAACCCGGCGGCTTTTTTCTCCCTTGATGAAGGCACTAACGTGCAGCATCTCGAGTTCTTCGCCGTCTTCGCTGAGATTTTCAAACCAATAACCCGTGCCGCGGGGGATGAGCAAGCCTTGGTGGGGCCCGAATTCACCGGCCAAAATATGATCGGGACCATAAAACCGGACGCGGCCCTTTAAGACGAAGTAGAATCCGTCTTCGGCTGCGTGAGAATGAAGATTATTGCGTTGACCGGGGCTTAAGATTTGAACCATACCGCGCAGGATGTCGCTTTGAACCAATTTGACGAGGCCCTTGGGCGTCGATAAATCGGGTTTGGCGTAATCAAAAAATTGAAAAAACTCCATGGCTTCGGTGTTAACGGTCGGTTTGGATTTGGCGCTCATCTTTGCTCCCTTGGAATTTTATCAATGAAGGACATAAGTAGTATAAAGAACTTGAGCAGAACGGAGAAGGTTGTCGGCAGATGACGGTATTGTGCCGCGATTGCGCCGCCGAGTATGAAGTCTTGCCTGCTGGTGGCCGTTGCCCGGCGTGTCGGGGGACTCGGTTGACTGAACACGCTGAACTTGGCCGGCTGTCCATTGCTCATATCGATTGTGATGCGTTTTATGCCGCCGTCGAGAAGCGCGATAATCCGTCTTTGCAGAGTAAGCCCGTCATCGTTGGAGGTGGCAAACGCGGTGTCGTTGCGGCGTGTTGTTACGTTGCACGTATTCACGGCATTCATTCCGCCATGCCGATGTTTAAAGCGCGCAAGCTTTGCCCCGATGCTGTGGTGATCCGCCCTAATTTGGAAAAGTACCGGGACACCAGCCAAAAAATCCGTTCCATGATGCGTGCGTTAACGCCCTTGGTCGAGCCGTTGTCGTTGGACGAAGCCTTTCTTGATCTGACCGGTACGCAAAAGCTTCATAAGGCGACGCCGGCGCAATCGCTAGTTCTGCTCATTCGGCGCATCGAAAAAGAAAGCGGTGTCACCGCATCCGTCGGTCTTAGTTATAACAAGTTTCTCGCTAAAATCGCTTCCGATCTCGATAAGCCGCGCGGGTTTGCCGTGATCGGGCGGGAAGAGGCGAAGGACTTTCTTGCCGACAAGCCGGTAAAGATGTTGTGGGGCGCTGGAAAAGTTCTTTGCCGCCAACTCGAAAAAGACGGTATTGAACGGATCGGCGATTTGCGTGCATTCGAAGAAAAAGAATTGGTCAAACGTTACGGCTCGATCGGCAAACGACTGTTCGCCTTTGCCCGCGGCGAAGACGACCGGACGATTTCGCCGAGCTCTGGACCGAAGAGTATTTCCAATGAAACGACATTCGAAGCGGATATCAGCGATATTGAAATCCTTAAGCGGCGCATCTGGCCGTTGTGCGAAAAAGTCGCCAGTCGGCTGAAGCGCAGTGGTCTTGCGACAGCCGGTGTCACGGTCAAGCTTAAAACCGCACGCTTTAAGCTTCTCACCCGCACCCGGCAATTGGCGCAACCGACGCAATTGGCTGAAGCGATTTACCGGGGGGCCGTGCCGCTGATTGAGAAAGAGGCCGACGTCACTGCGTTTCGTTTAATCGGCATTGGCGCCAGTAAGCTGTTGGACGGTGAAGAAGCGGATCGGCCCGATTTGGTCAATCACGATCAGGTGCAGGGAGCACAGGTCGAACGGGCCATCGATGCGGTGCGGGAAAAATTCGGCACGGCGGCGGTCGGTAAGGGGCGCAGTTTCAAGCCGCAGCACAAAAGCTAAGGATCATTCCTTAACGAGCAAATTGACGCGGATCGGTTGGTCGAACGCGTAACCATCCTCGGTTTTCTTGCCGAGGGTTTCGAACACTTGACGAATTTTATCGACGTTCGCATCGAATTTCGGTCCGCGTTTCGGGTCTCGCCGGACCGAGTGTTCCCGGAACGCTTCGACGCTTTTGTGGATATTCGTTTTGGAATAAAGAAATTCTTTGGTTTGCTTCAATTGCGTCGCGGCGATGTGCTTGATGGCATCATAAGCCTTGGCGCGGATACTCGATTCATCGTTGAAAACCTTGGCGAGTTCTTGGCCCGAGCCTTCGGCTAACGGTTCGGCGATAAACAAATAACCGCCGGATTTCAGAACCCGGGTCGCTTCCTCGAGGGCTTTGCGTTGGTTCTCAACCGGAACGTGATGAAGGGAATTATTATAAACCACAATGTCGGCCGAGGCGTCCGGGAAGGGCAGGTGCTCGCCGGGCGCTTCAATGTATGTTTCGCCGCCGACCGGTTCCATCGCCAATACTTTTTCCATTTGTTTCGGGTTAGGGTCGACACCGATTACGTGTGCGCCAGCTTTTGCCATGGCACGGGTTACGGTGCCTTCGCCTGATCCAACATCGATAACTTTTTTGCCCACGATGTCGAGAGTTTCGGCGATAACCTCACCGGGTGTTTTATTGCGGGGTTGATTCATAATGCTACTTTAGTTTTTTACCAATAAATTGACCAAGATAAACTGACTGATCGCATAACCGCCGTCGACTTTCGGGCAAATTTCGTGAAACAGCTTTTTAGCTTTCTCGTTGTGTTTTTCGTAAAGTTTTTTCTGGTATGGACCGCGGCGTATCGAGCGGCTTCGGTAATGTTCATAATCCCTCATCGCAAACATTTTTGCATATACAAATTCTTTTTCTTCATAGCACAATTTTTCTTTAATGCTGACAATGGACTTGGTTAAGCTTGGCTGGACGTAAATTTCATCGCCGATGGCTTTTTTGAGTTCATGGGAAGGGCCTTGGGCTAACGGATTGGCGATATAGAGAAATCCACCTGGTTTTAAAATCCGCACGGCTTCCTCTAGGGCCTGGAGCTGCTGATCGCTGGGAATCAGGTGTAGGGCGTTGTTGTAGACGACCGAATCAAAAGATTCATTTTAAAAAGGTAACGATTGGCCGGGGGCTTGCACATATACTTCCCCGGCGTCCGGATCGTTTTCTAAAACATACTGAATTTGCGCCGGATTGGGATCGAGGCCGACAACATACGCACCGGCCTTAACCAAAGCTCGCGTAATCTCGCCTTCACCACAGCCTACATCAAGAACACGCTTGCCCGGCAGGTCTATGGATTTGATAATCGCTTCTTTGGCTGTCATGCTTTGTTCCATGAGCCAAACACAGGGCTGGCTTTGCCAACCACCATTTGATCAAGTATTGTTCTGTCTTACCCCGTGCAAACAGTGTAACCGATTGATTCCATGAATAAAACAACTGATCCATATGCCGATATCCGGGATTCCGTAAAAGCGCTTTGTGCGCAGTTTCCGGGGAGTTATTGGCAGCAGTTAGATGAATCGCGTCAGTATCCTACAGAATTTGTCAAAGCGCTGACTGATGCCGGCTTCCTCGCTGTCCTTATCCCGGAAGAATACGATGGTAGTGGATTGGGTGTTGCGGCCGCCGGCGCTATCCTCGAAGAAATTCATAAGAGTGGCTGCAGCGGCGGTGCGTGTCACGCGCAAATGTACACCATGGGAACGGTGTTGCGGCACGGCAGTGACACACAAAAGGCCGAATATTTACCGAAGATCGCGTCTGGCAAATTACGGCTACAGGCGTTTGGTGTGACGGAACCGACCAGCGGTACCGATACCAGTAAAATCCGCACGACGGCCGTGAAGGACGGCAACGACTATGTCATCAATGGTCAGAAAGTTTGGACGTCACGCGCCGAGCACTCCGATTTGCTTTTGTTATTGGCGCGCACGACGCCGCAGGATGAAGTCGAAAAACGTTATGACGGGATGTCGGTTTTTTTGATCGATATGCAAGAAGCTAAAAACAACGGGCTCTCTATTCGCCCCTTGCGCGCGATGATCAATCATGCCACCACGGAATTATTTTTCGATGATTTGCGGATTCCGGCATCGAGTCTTATCGGTGAAGAGGGAAAAGGGTTTCGCTACATTCTCGATGGCATGAACGCAGAACGAATTCTGATCGCCCATGAAGCCATCGGCGATTCACGGTGGTTTATCGAGAAAGCCGTGAATTATGCCAATGAGCGGGTCGTATTCGATCGTCCCATCGGGCAGAACCAAGGTATTCAATTTCCCATTGCCGAATGCTACATGGCGAGTGAAGCGGCCAGTTTGATGGTGGAGAAGGCGGCATCATTGTTCGATGCGGGCGAGCCGTGCGGGGCCGAGGCGAACATGGCAAAAGAACTGGCGGCACAAGCGGCTTGGAAGGCCGCGGATGTTTGTTTTCAAACTCATGGCGGTTTTGGGTTTGCCGCCGAATACGATGTTGAACGGAAGTTTCGTGAATCGCGTCTTTATCGTACCGCGCCTGTATCGACCAACATGGTTCTCTCTTATATCGCCGAACATGTGCTCGGCCTGCCAAGGTCTTATTAAAACCCCAACATCAGGCACCGAGTTTTTCGGCAAGCTCTTCGATGCTGTCGGATATGATGTCCCAACCGCCTTCGGCTTCGGTTTCGTTTTTTCCGTTTGGCCCGTGTTCGAGCGGCCGGCAGATAAAACCGGTTTTATAACCGTTCGATTGGGCGGCTTTGAGGTCGTAATTGTGCGCCGCGCCGAGCAGGATCTCTTCCGGGTTTAAATCCAAAAGTGTGGCGGTTTTTAAGTAGGCTTCCGGCGCCGGTTTATGCGCGCCTAAAAGATCGGCCGAAATAATGACGTCCCACGGCAAGCCGGCGTTTTTTGCCATGTTCGTGAGCGCAACCAGGGTTCCGTTTGAGAGCGTGCCGGTGATGAATTTTTTCTTGAGGCGTGTTATCCCCGCGATTGAATCCGACCACGGTTGGAACCGTTGATCAATCCGGCTTAAGTGCTCCAATTCGGCTTCAGATACGTTTTTGACTTTATGCTCGGCCAGCAGTTTTTCGAGACCGGCACGATAAACCAGTCGGTTCGAGATTTTCGGTGCCTTGCCGGCACGGATATCGGCAAGGCCCTGTCGATAAGCTGTCCGCCACGCGGTAACGAATGTGCCCGTGTCGAACGTTGCATTTTTTTGCCCGCGGAAGATATCGATTTCACGGTGCATTGTGCCGTGCCAATCGACGACCGTGCCGAATACATCGAATAAAACTGCTTTAACCCCGGAAACGCTCATATCTTTCTCCGTTCTTTGCAACGGGCCTTGGGATGTTTTACCATCTTTGCCAATTAACCGAGAGGTTTAATGAGGAGATCGATAATGGGGCAAACCGCCGACCTTGCAGCGTATATCGCCGAATTATCCTGGGACGACATTCCCGCCGAGCTGGTGGGTAAGGCAAAGGCACATATTCTCGATACGCTGGGCGTTGCGCTTGGCGGTTCCCTGACGGATCATGTTCGTCAAACTGCCGCGGTGGTTGAACAACTCGGCGGTGAGCCGCAATGCACGGCGATCGGCCAAAACTTTCGCACCAACGCTCTTGAGGCGGCGTTTCTGGGCGGGACCTGTGCGCATTCCATCGAATTCGACGACACCGGGCAATATGCCCACACGGGGGCGGGGATTATTCCTGGCGCGGTCAGTTTGGGCGAAGCGCGCCGTATCGACGGCAAGACGCTGATTTTAGCGGTGATCGCGGGTTATGAATTAACCGCTCGGGTGTCGTCCGCCGCTGGTCTGGCGCATCGCGGCCGCGGCTATCATCCGACCGGCACCTGCGGCGTCTTCGGGGCAACAGCCGTGGGTGCGAAAATTCTCGGCCTCGATGCGAAGCAAACCGAAGGCGCATTTGGCACAGCGGCATCGCATGCGAGCGCTATCACGCAATATCGCTGTGATGGCGGGCCAACCAAGCACATCCATCCTGGAATTGCCTCACGTGCCGGGTTGCTCTCGGCGCTCATGGCCGAAGCGTGTTTTGCCGGAACGGCGGATGTCATTGAGGGTCAATACGGATTTCTCAATGTGTTATCCGATGGCGGCGATCTGGACGCGCTGACGAAAAACCTTGGAACCGAATTCGGTCTGACCAGTTCCGATATCCGTCCCTATCCGTGCTGCCGGCAAATTCACGCCCCCGCTGATCTTGTGCTCGACATGGTGCATAATAAAGGCGTGACGGCGGACGCGATCGAAACGATGGATCTTTATGTGCCCGCGTATTCCGCCAATCAGGACTGGCTGATCAATACCGATCCGCCATCCTCCAAGCTCAATGCGATTCTCAGTATGCCTTATAGCCTCGCGGTGGCCTTTATCGATGGGGAGCTGACCCTTCGTCAGTTTGAGGAGAACCGGGTCACGGATAAAAACGTGCATGCGCTTGCACTCAAATTGAATACCATCGAAGATCCGGAAATGACGAAGGTGTTCCCCATTCACCGCCGTGCCCGGCTCGAAGTGACGCTTAAAGATGGTAACAAGCACGCGCTTGAAATCGACGATCCGCGCGGCAGTATTCAAAACCCGCTGCCCTTTTCGGATGTCGTGGCGAAGTTTCGCGATCTCGCCGGTTCCGTTATCGATGAGGCTGCGCTGGAGGGCATGCACCGTCACATTGAGAATCTCGAAAATCTTGCAGATGTCAGTGAGCTGGCTTCGCTGCTGGCGGCGAAAGACAGCCCGGCTCTAACGTCGGCAGGATAATTTTCGGTAATTTAAACGACGGGTGACAACACGTCCTTGCCGGCGAAAAACAGTTTTAGGTTTTCCACGCATTTTTCTTTTCGGATTCGCCGGATATCAAGCGTCGAGGTGCCGACGTGCGGTACACAGACAACATTATCCAACTCGCGTAATTCTTTCGGTACGTTCGGCTCGTCGGCGAACACATCGAGGCCCGCGCCCCAAATGACGCCGTCCTGGAGCGCCTTGATCAGCGCCGGCTCGTCGACAACAGCGCCGCGCGCGATGTTAATAAGGATACCGTCGGGGCCGAGAGCCTTGAGAACGTCCGCCGTTATGAGGCCGACGGTGTCGGGAGTCTCGGGGCAGCACAGCATGAGAAAATCCGAGTCCGCCGCCATGGCTTTTACGTCGGTGTAATATTTGTAATCGACGTCATCTTTTTTGTTTGGGCCATAATACAGCACATTCATATCGAAGCCTTGCGCGCGCTTGGCGACGCCACGCCCGATGGTGCCGAGAGCGACAATACCAAGGGTTTTGCCTATGACGCCAATGCCGTTGCGCCCGAACGGCCGATTGGACCAGTCGCCGGTGTTGATAAAAGCATCGCCGTCGGCAATTTGGCGTGCCGTTGCCAGCAACAAGCCCATGCCAAGGTCGGACACGGCTAATTTCGAATCGTCCGGCGTGTTGGTAACCATGATGCCTTTTTCCCGCGCGCAATCGAGGTCGAGTGCTTGTAACCCCGCGCCCCACACCGAAATCATTTTCAAGTTCGGCAAAGCCTCGACCAGGTCGCGCTTGTAACCGTTCAAGCCGTTCGTCACCATGGCTGTTGGGGTTTCGCCGATATCCTTGAGGAAGGCATCCCGGTCGTCCGACTCGAACAGTTTGTGGCAAGTAAAGTTTTCCTCGAGCAATTCGATGGTCTCGGGGGGCAGTTTGACGGCAATCAACACGTCGGGTTTCACGGCAGTCCTCCTGGTGTTTGTCTTGATGGTGTTCGGCACATCATAGACAGGGAGAACGGCGAATTCAAACGGCCTATTCCTGCGTTTGCTTCACTTGGCGTTGGCGGTAAGCGATGTAGGTGGCGGAGGCGAAGATCAGAATGCCGCCAAACCAAATCCAGCCATCAGGGACTTCGCCGAACAATAGATAGCCGAAGATCGATACCCAGATGAGGCGCGTGAAATCGAGCGGCATGATAATCGAAATATCGGCTTCCTTGATGGCTTGCGTGCGGGTGATTTGGCTCAGGGCGTTAAACACGCCGATAGCAAGCAACCAGCCCATTTGTTCAAGCGTCGGGGTGATCCACACGGGTATCGATAAAACCAAGGATACAAGGATTGAAAAGAACAAGCCGTACAAGGTGATTGTTAAGCTGGATTCGGTGCGCGACAGGACTTTCATGCAAACCAACGAGCCGCCCCAAAAAAAAGCGGACACGATCGTGGCCACGGCACCTAAATCCATCTCGATAAAACCAGGGCGTAAAATGACCATGGCGCCTGCAAACCCGATGGCCATTGCCGTGATGCGCCGCGCCCGGATCACCTCGCCGAGAAAGAGCGCCGCCATCAGGGTGCTGAACAGCGGGCCGGTAAAGTTCAACGCGGCGACCGTGGCTAGGGGCGTTACAGCCAAGGCATAAAAGAACAAGAGTTGTGCAAGGCTATGCACGCCGCCGCGAAAGCAATGAAACCCAAGGCGGTTTGTCTTGACCGGTTCGAAACCGGTTTTGATAACAACAGGTAAAAATATCGACAGGCTGATCAGGCTGCGCACGAGGAGCATTTCAACGACAGGTAGATCATCGGAAACGAATTTGACAAGAGAGTTTTGGCATGCCGCGGCAAACGTCGCGAGTAGCATCCACACCACCCCCCGGAACATCTGGGGTTGGTTGTTCAACAGATCAAACAGCGAGAAATTGGAATTATTTTTATTCATCAGTCGTTGCTCGGCGGTGAAGCTGTTTTATTCGGCTTGCTAAAGTTTCGTTCCCGGATCGCAATATACGTGTTTGAAGAAAAAATCATAATACCGCCGATCCAGACCCAAATCTCAGGAACTTCATTGAACAGGACGAAACCAAAAATAGACACCCAAATGAGGCGGGTGAATTCAACGGGCACTACGGCGGAAAGGTCGGCTTCCTTGAATGCCTGGGCCCGGCATACATGGCCGATTGAATTGAGAAGTCCGACGGCCATCAAAAGCGCAAGTTCTTGCCAGTTTGGCAGGACAAAAACCGGCAAAGAGACGGCAATGGCGAGCGGCAGCATGAAGATCGTCGAATAGAACGTAATGGTGACACTGGAGTCGGTTTGGGTCAGTCTCTTGATGATAATGGAAATAAAGGCCCAGGCGGCGGCGGAACCGAGCGGTAAAAGCGTCGTGAACTCGATGGGGATAATGCCAGGGCGCAGGATAACCATAGCGCCGATGAAACCGATGGTCAGTGCCGCGGCACGGCGCATGTGAAATCGTTCACCGAGAAAAAGTATCGTGAGGATGGTTGCGAACATCGGACCGGTGAATCGGAGCGCGGTGAACTTTGCGATGGTGACATATTTAAGGCCCGTGATGCCCATGCACAGTTGAACGACCTGAATGGCACCGCGCAACGCGTGCAGGCGTTTGCGATCGGACTTTAACGGTTTGAAGCCATGGCGGAACAGCAAAGGCGTAAAGCTTAAGAAGCTGAACAAAACCCGATAAAACGTAATGTTAAACGGGTGCATTGTCAGCGTGAGATACTTGGTCATCGCCGCCATGATGGAGCCGGCCAATGCTGTGACGCTGATGTATAGCATGCCGCGCACCGTATTGGTGCCGCTGATCGGTTTTGATGAGTTCAGGGCGCTCATCGTTTGCTAAATAGATTATGGAACATGATCTTCATTCTAAGCATCATGCTGGAGATGGGTAGAAATATTAATTTGGCTTAGAACAATGGGAGGCGGTTATTGTTCCGGTGCCACCGGCATCGGCGGTTCCTTTTTGTCGGCGTCTTTTTTTAGCTTCCGTTCCCGAATCGCGATGTAGGCGCTGCCCGAGAAAATCATGATGCCGCCGAACCACGTCCAAATCTCGGGCACTTCGCCGAATAAGAAGAAGGCGAGGATGGAAACCCAAATCAGCTTGGAAAATTCCATCGGCGTGACGGCGGTCAGGTCGGCTTCTTTGTAAGCCTGTGCCCGGCAGAGATGCGCTAAACTGCCAAGGCCGCCGAGGCAGAAAACCCAGAACAGCTCCTGCCAGGTCGGCATCGTCAGAACGGGAATGGCGAGCAGGAAGGAAATCGGTGTCGCGATCATGGTCGAAAAGATTGTGATGGTAACGCTGGATTCGGTTCGCCCCAAGACTTTCACCGTCATCTGCACCGTCGCCCAAACCACGGTGGCGGACAACGCTAAGACAGCGCCGAGATCGGTATCGACCATGCCGGGGCGCAAAATCACAAGAACGCCGCTGAAGCCGACGATCAGCGCGGTGATGCGGCGGGCATGAACTTTTTCGCCGAGAAACATTAGCGTGAAAACGGTGGCAAACAAGGGGCCGGTAAACCGCAAGGCGGCGACTTTGGCGAGCGGCGTGAGTTTAATTGCCGTGACGACGAGGATCATTTGAACGACTTGCAATATGCCTCGGAAGCACAACAGATAAGGCCGTTTGGTTTTCAGTGGCGCCAGCCCGTGGCGCATAAAAACCGGCGCGAAAACGACGAGACCGAAAAAGCTGCGAAAAAAAGCGATCTCCAACGGGTGCATGGTATGGGACAAAAACCGGATGATGACATTCGCACTGGCGCCGGCGAGCGCTGTCACCATCACAAGTGCCATGCCTTTGACAGTATTTTGCTTTCCCGCAGGTAGTGCCGGTTTGGGTGTTTCTGGCAGAGTCATCGATTCTCAGACAGGCGAGAGTGCCTCATAAGGGACATGGGAATCGTCCCGTTGATTGCCACCCATTGTAGTCATCCCATCACGGATAGACAGCAAAATGATACCGCGGACAGTAAAGTCCGTGGTATCGCGTATCGTTTTAACGTTGATCTGTGATTTAGTTGGCGTATTTGACGCTGCAGCCGTAAGGTTCGGTAACGGGGTTGCGAACGGTTTTGCCGCTGAGTACGTCATCGAGTGCCGCTTTGACGTGATTTTTGGCTGTTTTAACGTCTTCGTGTTGTGTCGATGGTTTGTTGTCGATTCCGCCCATATAAACGAGATCGCCTTTTTTATCGATCACGTACATATGCGGCGTCGTTTGCGCACCGTATTTGCGTCCGATGACGCCGCTGGAGTCGAGGATTTTTGCGCTGTGATTAGCGCCGACTTTCTTACTGATATCACGCGCTTCCGCCGGTTTGGCGAATCCTTGTTCGCCGGGTGCCGACGAAACAACGGAAAGCCAAACGATGCCATTTTTGCGGGCATGCTTTTGAAGCTTTTGCATGTTCTTCGTTGCGTAGTGTTTTTCGACGAAGGGGCATTCGTGATTGAACCATTCCAAAACGACAATGGAACCTTTGTAATCGCCGAGGCGGTGCGTTTTGCCGTTACTATCGGTGCCTGTAAATTCAGGTGCTTTTTTATTGATGCTCGGTGCGGCTTGGGATGCGTACGGCATCGATGCGAACGATAGAACCGCAAAGCCGAACACGGCTGCTTTCAATATTCGTTCAACTGAATTCATGCGCATGACGTTGTTCCTTTGTTTGAGGGAGCCAAAATTATAAAGCGGTATCTTGATGGGCGGCTGATACATCATATGATTTATTTAAGGTCTTTTCACCGACTTTAAAGGACAGCCGAACGGTTCCGGTAATTTCCCGCATTTTTTCGTTCACCAGTGGGCCGGCGGTTAGCCGCATCACGACCCCGTCCGGGGTCGCCGCCCAGGTCTGGGATGCGGCATGACTAATCACGCCGAAACGGTGCGGGAAAAATTCCGCATCGCGAATTTCACCGAGTTTCATGTTGGGTAATTTGAGTGTCACGGATAGCTGTTTGCCTTGAACCTGAAAGGCCGTTACCCCGGAAAACTGTTGCGGCGTGTTCTTTCGGGTTTGTTCAAATTTCGGGTACCATCGCTTGTCGGTTGCCGGTTTGGTGTTTTCGACGGGCAGGGTCAGGCTCAGTTCGGCTTGCTCCGGTACGCAGATTTTTTCGCATGCCAGCCAATTCGCTTTCGCCCGCAAGGTTACGTTTGTGCTGATGGGTTGCTTGGCGGGTGTTTCGATTTTGGTGAGAAGCAACACCTCGCCGTGATAGCCATAATTCAGTAGCGGGCCGAGTTTAAAGCGTTCGGGCATGGGCCATTGAATGGAACCGGCTTTAAAGCCCGGCGGCAATTGCCAGGCGATTGTTGTCGGCAGCCCGGAGTCGCCGGCATAGCGCCAATAGGTATGCCAGCCTTTTTTCGAATTTAACCGCAACGCAATCCAAGCGGATTTGCCGGGTTCGAGTGAGAGGGTTTCGCTTACAAGTTCGGCTTCGGTATGCGGTGTGCGCACGGGCTCGGCCTGCAGGCTCGCTGAGGCAAAACATAAAATTATTGCGGAGAGTAAAAGAGAACGCATCGCCGTTAACCTCATTCGTTGCGCCCTTATAGAAGAATAGGTTGGCTCAAACGTCAATAACGACGTCGGTTATTGGGTAAGAGTAGCAGATCAACACCTGCCCTTCGTCAGGCATGACCACCATGCTCGGATTGGTGTAGGCGACTTCGCCGCTGATGAGCGTGCACATACAGGAATGGCAAAACCCGTCGCGGCAACCGTAAACCGGATCCAAGCCGTTCTCCTCGGCAAATTCGAGGATCGTCGAAAACGACGGGTCCCAGGGAAGGGTGACGCCGGATGCTTTGAACGTTACCGTCGGTGTTGCGCTGGTTGTGTTGGGTGTTGAGTTTTCGTCAGCCAAGAGAGTTATTCGCGGATCATTTAAGATTTGCTGAGAAACGGTTCTTTGCGGCTTTCCCCGGTCGGCGCCGGTTCAGATGCTGCTTCTTCCTGTGACGGTGCCGGGCGAGTTGGCGCGGACCGCGGTGTTTCCCGGAAGGCCGCCTCGCCGGGAGTGAGCGGCGTGCGCTCACGGATGACGACGAGGTTGTCGCGAATATCCAGCAGAACCGTGAGGGTGCCAAAGACCAAACCGGCGACAAGCGTACCCACAACACCGCCGACGACGGCGCCTGCATACCCCGTGACGGCAAAGTTCTCGATATTCAGGCCGCCGACATATCCGACAAGCGCGCCGGTCGCAATCGTCGCGATGGCGCCGAGATAGATGGATAGCCGCAACGCGGCAATAATGATCCACTTCATGGATTCCTCCTGGGACGTTTGTTCTTTTCCTTAGTATCCAGGGGATTGCGAGCCGGTTCAATACCCGGTGCGGCACACGGCTGAATCCATATGCTTTTGGCAGTATAAGTGCCGGACTCTATCGTCTGACTTAGCCGTCTGACTGATGCGCCCGCCAGGCTTTTGTCCGCCGCCAGAGATCAAGCTGCGCCCGGCGTTTTCGGGCAAATGTTTTGGTCATGCCGTTGCCGCCCCGCCGAATGATTTTTTTGACCGACCGTTTGCTTTTAAATGCAGCCGATGGGTCAGGTGCTGCGGCTTGTGTATCGCCCGGCATTTGCAGGGATGTGGAAAGCCCGGCAAGGTTTTGCTGAAAGCGGGTATTCAACTTCGTCATGAGGTCATGGTTGATGGCCACTTTCTTTTTATCACGCATTTGTGCCGCGCGCTTTAATTTCAATTTCATGTTGTGGTGTTTAATGCGCGCAAGATGATGTGGCGGCATCGTTGATTTGTTGTCGGCTTGAAGGTGCCGCTTGCTGGGATCACGCGAGGGGCCATGCCAAAACTTCAAGACTTTGCGCCGGTAGGGCGTATTTTTATCCGGATTAGTCGAGTGATAATGACCCGCCGCAACCGTCCAGGAGCGTGCTGCCGTGAATTTTTCGCGCAGGAATTTTGCTGCGTATGCCGTGTTGTGTTCGGGATCAAGGGCGTGTTCGAGGCTCGGAAACTGAAAGCCGTGATGATAGAGGTTCACCTGCATGCAGCCGACGTCGATATTGGTGACTCCTTCGGCCTGCAGCTTGCGGACCCAGCGCAGGGCCTGTTGTTTATTGTCAAAAAAACGGCCCTTGCCCTTGGCCATAACGGTCCAGGGCCAGGCAGAAATTTCCCCCGTATCCGGATGCCAGCGGCCCGATTCCGCCAGTGCGACCGCGCGTAACAGCCGGCGTGGAATGCGCTTTTCCCGTTCCTGTTTTTGTATGTGTTGAGCGCATAATGTCCAAGTATTTTCAAGGGCTTGCATGCCATAGGCCCAGGCCGGCACCGTACCGGAAAACAGCGTCAACAGGGCGCTTGCACCCAGAATTCTCAGTATCCACGTCACGACCCACCTCATGACAAAAATCCACAACTTGCTTTATTCCACGCAAGCGGCGTGCCAAACGGGGCTGATTAAAAAATGCCGGAAATCGGGGGCGTGCGGTGGTTATTCCGCCGCCAGCGGGGTGGTTAATAATGCCGCATCGATATTGGCGAGGGCCGCGATGAGGACGTTCACTTTTTCGACCAAACCGGCGAAACCGGGGCCCCGCTCAATGGCTCGCTCATCCATATAGAGGCCTCTGTTGATTTCGATTTGCAGAGTGTGCCGGTTGCGGGCCGGATGGCCGTAATGGCGTGTCGTATACCCGCCGGCATAAGGATTGTTCCGGGTTACCACGAAACCGAGATCCTTGAGGGCCATCTCCGCAAGATGAGTGACGCCCGGGTTGCACGATGTGCCGTATCCGTCGCCAAGCACAAAATCGACCCGGTGTAATCCGGGATCGTTATCCATCGGCCCGCCGATCGACGGCATTGAATGGCAATCGATAAGAAGATAAGCGCCGAATTTATCTTGCGTTTCGGCGAGCAAGTTTTCGAGGGCCGCATGGTACGGTTCGTAATAGTTTTCAATTCGCCGTTCGGCTTCGGCGAACGGCATTTTCTCGGCGTAAATATACTCGCCGTTGGCAATGACGCGGGCAACCGTGCCAAGACCGCCGGCGACTCGGGGGGACGCGGTGTTCACGTGATCGGGCAGGGGATCGAAAAACATATCCGGGTCCAGCTCGTAGGGCTCCCGGTTAGGATCGACAAAGGCGCGCGGATAGTTTGCAGCGATTAACGGCGCGCCGAAATCACACGCGGCGCTGAAAATGTCATGCATGAACGCATCTTCGGAACGGCGCAGGTGCAACGGGTCGAGCTTGGCGGCGGTAATGAACTCCGGCGGATAAAACGCACCGGAATGGGGTGAGGCGAAGACCAGCGGCACGGTTTGTTCGGCTGGCCTGAAAATCTCGAAGGCCGCGGGGCGTTTCGGCTCGTTCTTGTCATCCATTGCTGGTGGGGTATCGTTCAAACGGCTTATCCTCGGCCCGGTTTTGTTTGTCTTTAACGTCTATTATAGCTCTAAGTGTTAACGGCTGCGGCAGTCAGGCGCAATGATTTTGCAGCCCCGTTTTGAGGGCAATCTCGCTGATTTTTGGCTAAATCAGCCGCCGCCGCCGTTTGTTTTACGGGGCGGCTTGCCAAGGATGCCTGAAACGGACTAAAACCGGGTCCCTTAAGGGCGCGTAGCTCAGCGGGAGAGCACCTCGTTGACATCGAGGGGGTCACTGGTTCAATCCCAGTCGTGCCCACCATTTTCAGGGGAAAAGGCGAAAGAGCCTTTTCCCCTGAAAATTAATATGAGCAATTTCGGAAAATTAAGCCTTCACCGTAAAGCGCTGATCCTCGTCCGTCGCCATTTGATTGACCAGTTCGATCTCCCAGGCGAGGTATTCGCGCATCGCTTCTTCTTTATCGACATTCAGCTCGCGCGCGCGCAGGCGAAGATCTTCGGCCTTGCTGGCCATATTGGTAGGGCCCTCTTCGATCGGCAGGTTGGCTGCTTTCCACGCATTCGTGCCGCCCTTGAGGACTTTTACGGATGCGTTGGTGTGTTCGGCCGCTTCATCGGCGGCGAGTTGCGCGAGGGTTCCGTCGGGTGACGTAATCACAAGTGTATCCGCGTCGGGAACGTTGCCGATGTCATCCGCGAGGCGTGAGCGAATAATGTAATGCGCACCCGGAATGTGCCCCTGGTAGTAAGCGCGGCTCCAATCGAGGTCGATCACGGCGGCGGTACCCGCATCAAGCATGTCTTTGAGCGCGGCGGGTTCGATCAAATCCGCATTAGCGGTATCGAGGCCGAGGGTTTTTGGTGCGTAGGCACCTTTTTCCGAAGCGCCGCCGATCTCGTCCAAAGTAATCGTGGAGGCGTCCCAGCCCATTTGCTTGAGCCACGATGCCGTCATGACCGAGCGCACACCGGCATCATCCACTAAGACGACCCTCGCGCCCCAAACGCCGAGGTGGCGGTCGGTTTCCTGAATGAGCTGCCCGCCCGGGATGTGCTTCACGCCGGGTGCGTGACCGGATTCGTATTCTTCGCGGGTACGAACATCAAGCACGTAGAGTGCGCGTTTGTCTTCTTCCTGGCGCCATTGATCGAGGGTTTTCTTATCGATGGCTTGAACAGCAAAACGTGTCGCGACATTGGCGGCGAAATCCTTGGCCGTTTTCAGCCCATCGCCGGTCACGTCGGGCAAGGTGCTGGTTGCGCCTTTGCGGACTTCGTAGCCGGCCAAATGCCAGCCCTGCGTGCCGTTCATGAGTGACACGACTTTGTTCGGCACACCGGCATTGATCAGCGCCTGAGCCCCGATAATCGAGCGCGTCCGCCCGCCACAATTGACGACAACGGTGGTATCTTTTGAAGGAACCAGCTCGGCGAACCGGTAAACCAGTTCGGCGCCCGGCACGCTGTGGGCCCCAGGGATGCTGTCGACGTGGTATTCTTCGTACGAGCGGCTATCGAACAACACCATGTCAGTGTCGCCGTCCATCATCGCTTTTAATTCGGATGCATCGATATGCGGCGTTTCATCCGCGTGTTCGATGACTTCGGCAAACGCTTTGCTCGGCACATGGACGCCGGAGTATATGCGATACCCGGCGTCGTCCCACGCCTGAATGCCGCCGTCGAGCACGGCGACGTTCGTATACCCCAACGTCGCCATGCGTTCGGCCGCGCGTTGCGCCAAGCCTTTGCCGCCGACTGTGTCGCCGTCGTCGCACCAGACGACGCGGGCCGCGCGGCGCGGGATCAAGGCATCGACAATGGCCTCGATTCGGCCCAAGGGAACGCACGACGCCATGAGAATATGACGCTTGTCGAACGTCATTTCCTCGCGCGCATCCAAGAGCGCGATTTCCTCGCCGTCATGCAGGTAAGACTTAAGTGTTTTCGCGTCGATCGACGTTACGGATAAATTCATGGGACAGTATTAATGCCCGCCATTGCGGAGTTCGACGTATTCGCCGCGTTTCATCTTGCTCGGGTCCGATCCCGGACGGTCCGTCGGGAACGGGTATTGCATGCATAGCACGGACGCCCCTTCGGGGCCGGCTTTGTAGTGTGCCGTATCTTCGCCCGGATTAACGCGAATGACCGATTTGCGCGGCAGCTTTTTGTCGCCGTCGAGCAGATAGCCGCTGCCGACGACGTGATACTGCCCGCCGCCGTCGGACGGCAAGGCGTCTGTTTCCGCGTTCGGACCGAGGTGATAACCGCGCACTTGCAAACCGTCTTCAAAACGCTCGATCAAATCTTCGGTTTTCACTTCGCCGTCCTTGAGACCGGAAAGGTCGGTGTCGAACACCTGCGCGACGTTGCGCCCGGCACGGCCCGGCATGTGCTGCTTGTTGCCCGGCATGGTCCAGTGACCGCCGCTCGCGCAGTTACGCAGCGTAAAGAACGAGATGCCTTCTTCTTCGCCGATAATCGGGCCGTAGGGCGTGTAGGCGTCGGCATAATGAAAGGAAACCGGTTTCACTTGGCGTTTGCCGATGCGGCCGTATCCTTCGACCACGACCTGAAACTGATCGACGTCATGAAAGTGCGGGTTGATCACCGGATTCGGGTAGGACCGCTCGACCAGGAACCCTTGCGGGTTTTGATCGAGATCGCTTTTCTGGCCGAAATAGTCGTGGCGGATACCGGTTCCGCCTTCGCGTTGGTATTCGGATTTTCTGGCGTCTTCGGGGGCAACGGCTCTCATGAAGGTATCTCCCTTAGTCTTTTGTCACTGTTAAGGACATTTTAAACCAGGAAATCCGGTTTGTCTTCACCGCACGCAGCCCCCGGTTATGGTCGCGCGGATGCCGGCAGTTATCCTTTCATCCGGGCTTCCTTGGCGGCGATGGCATCGGCCTTTTTAATCAGGTTTTCCGCGCGATAGACGATGGGATAATCGACCATTTTGCCGTCGATTTCGACTGCGGCCTTGCCCGCGGCGATGGATTCGGCAAAGAGATCGATAATTTTCCGCGCGTTGTCGATTTCATCCTGTGCCGGGTTGAACTCTTCGTTGAGGATTGGCACCACGGCGGGATGGATGCAGGACGATCCTTCAAACCCGAATTGCCTGGATTTACGGACCGTTTCACGCAGCTCGTCGATGCGGGTGTAATCGGCGCCCGAACCGACGAGGCCAAGCGGAATGACACCGGCGGCGCGCGCCGCGATAATCGAGCATTGTTTCGGATATAATAATGTCTCAACGCTCGGTTCGACACCGATGGAAAGGGTGAAATCTTCGCTGCCCAACCCGAACGCAGCCAAACGGGGATGTGCCTTGGCGATTTTTTCCATCTTGAAAAACGCGTCCGCGGTTTCGATGCGTGCGCTTAAGAGCGTACTGCCGATATCCATGCCCCGTTCGGCTTCCAGTTCCGCGATGGCGTCGGCGATCAGGCGGACATGGCTCGGTCCGTCGCATTTCGGGATCAGGATGCCGCGAATGCCGGGGCCGATGACGGCTTCGAGATCGGGAATGCCGAGGCGCAATGGACTATTGATGCGCACAAACACATCGGCGCCGTTTTGCGACACCTTGGTGGCGGCTTCGGTCACGCATGTGCGCGCGCTCGCCTTTTCGGCCAACGCGATGCTGTCTTCGAGATCGAGGATGATTGCATCCGCACCGCGCGTATGTGCCTTGGCAACAAACTTATCAACGTTGGCCGGTACGAACAGCATGGAACGCAGTACGAGGCCGTCGCGGAATTTGTGGTATTCGATATGATCCTGCATCAATCTGTCCTTTATATAATGACGTTGTTTTCACGAAGCTTGTCGAGACCCGCTTCGTCGTAGCCGAGCTCGCCGAGAATTTCCGCGTTGTGTTCGCCGATCGCGGGGGCGGGGCGTTTAAAGCCGCCCGGTGTTTCCGACAGACGCGGCACCACGTTATGCATCGGCATGTGTTCGAGGTCGTCGTCGGGAAGATCGACGATGATTTCGCGTTCCTTAAAGTGTTCATCCTCGACGATCTGACTGATATCGAATACCGGGCCGACGGTGATTTGGTTTTTACGGAAAAACGCGAGATTTTCATCGAGCGTCTTTTGCTTGATGAAGCCGCCGACGATTCCGTCGACTTCTTCGCGCCGTTGAATGCGGTCCGCGTTGGTGTGATAGCGCGGATCGTCTACCATGTCTTCGCGGCCGATGGCGCGGAACAAGCGGTGCGCCATGGTTTGAATGGACGCCGACATGGACACCCATTTGCCGTCCTTCGTCTCGTACACACCGCGCGGGCACGAGGTTTGCGATGAGCTGCCGGAACGTTGGCGCACCGTGCCGCTCATTTTATACCGTGCGGCTTCGGGGCCGAGGATCATGTAGAGCGGTTCCAGCAGCGAGACATCGATCACTTGGCCTTTTCCGCCTTTGAAGTCGCGCTGATACAGCGCCATCGAGGTTGCCATCGCTCCGGTGATGCCGGCGATCATATCGGCCATGGCCAAGGGCGGCAGCACCGGTTCGCGATCGGCAAAACCGTTGCGTGAAGCAAACCCCGACATCGCCTCGACCAGGGTGCCGAAGCCGCCGTACTCCCGGTACGGTCCGGTCTGACCGTACCCCGACAGGCGGACCACGATCAGCTTCTCGTTTTTCGCCATGATTTTATCGGGCGCGAAGCCGAATTCTTCCAGTCGCCCCGGCCGGAAGTTCTCGACGAAACAATCGGCATCCTCGAGAAGCCGGTGCAGGATTTCTTTTCCTTCATCCGTGCGCAGATTGAGGCTAAGGCTTTTCTTGTTGCGGCAATACTCTTTCCAATGCAGCGGTACGGCGGACGCGTGCCAATTGCGGAATGGATCGCCGGTTAACGGCTCGATCTTGATTACCTCGGCACCGAAATCGGCGAGCATTTTCGTCAGTGCATTGCCCGCGACCAAGCGCGAAACATCGATCACGCGAATACCGTCCAGAATGCCCTTAAAATTGGGGTCGAAATCTTTTTTGTGAAAGTCCATAAGCCTCACCTGCGGAATTAGTTTTGGTTGGCGGGTTGTGCGGAAACATTCCCCGCCCTAATGTCGCGTAACGGTGGCATTTAGGCAAGATCGGTCATGATGGAACAAAAAGCGGTTCTCAGTTGGAGCACGGGAAAGGATAGCGCCTGGAGCCTTTATGCATTGCGTCAACAAGGTGTTGAGGTCGTCGGATTGTTTTCAAGTTTGACCGGTCCCGAAAATGACCGAAAGGTCACCATGCATGGTGTCGACCGGGCCGTCGTTCAGGCACAAGCCGCCGCTGCCGGTTTGCCGCTCGAGGAAATATTTTTACCCGATCCGTGCCCGAACGAGGTTTACGAAGAGGTGATGGGCGCGTTCATTGCGCGGATCCGAGAAAAAGGTGTCACCCATGTTGCGTTCGGCGATTTGTTTCTCGAAGACATCCGTCAATATCGAGAGGATAAACTGAGCGGCACCGGGTTCGAACCGATTTTCCCGCTGTGGGGACAGAACACGCAAACCTTGGCACGCGAGATGATCGCCGGCGGATTAGAAGCGCGCGTGGTCAGCGTCGATACCGATCAGCTCGACGGATCGTTCATCGGCCGGGCTTATGACGAAGCGTTTTTGCGCGATTTACCCGACCGCTGTGATCCGTGTGGGGAAAACGGCGAGTTCCATACCGTATGTTTTGCCGGTCCGATGTTTCAATCGCCTGTTGATGTCGTTTTGGGCGATGTCAATGAAGGCGAGCGCTATTGGCATCAACGCGCATCGTTGGCGTGAACTTTAAAACGGCACCGAGCCTTTAACCGCGGTGCGGTGCATGGTGCGGTACAGCGGCGGATCGATATGGCTATAATCGCCGACGGCGCAATGCTGGGTTTGCACGTTGTCCCAAATCACGACATCGTTCGGTTGCCATTGGTGACGGTACATAAACGCCGGCTGCTTGATGTGTTCGAACAACTCTTCGAGAAGCGCTTCGCTTTCATCCTCAGGGATGTCACAGATTCTCACCGTGAAGCCTTCGTTCACATATAGGCATTTGCGTTTTGTGTCGGGATGGGTGCGGACCACCGGATGAACGGAATCGGGCACGGTGTTCTTTTGTGCCTTCGAGGTTTTGCCGCGGATTTTTTCCCGGCCCTGACGCGCTTTGGTTAGTGTCGTGTAGCTGTGAACCGCCTTAAGGCCGCCAATGCGTTCCTTCATTGCGTCATCGAGTGCGTCATAAGACGCCGCCGTACTGACAAACTGCGTGTCGCCCAAAATGGTACCGTCTTGTTCGGGGAGTTTGATCGCGCGTAGCAGGGAAAACGACAGCGGGCGCTCTTCATAAGAGATATCGGTGTGCCAATATTGGCCCGCATCGAGAATACCGATGGCGTTGCCCGCCACATCGGTTTCGTTCGAGGCCACCAGAATTTCCGGATGGCCCTCGAGCGCGTATTGCCCCAGGACATGTTGGTGCAGTTCGCCGAGCTTGCGAGTGAACGCGATTTGCTGCTCCGGTGTGAGGCGGGATTGATCGCGGATGCAAATAACGCCGTGCTCGTATAGTGCTGATTTAAGGCTATCGAGGCCACCGCCATTAAGCGCGCCGAGTTCCATCCCGGTAATTTCCGCGCCCAGTGCTTTTCCTAACCGGTGGACCGACAGCATGATTTGCCCTTGCGATTTGCCAGATAATCGGCTTGGGCTTTATAATAGGCGCAATAATTCCAAGAATCAAAAACAGGTAAACGTGGCGACAATGGCGGTTAATGATCCGAGTACGATCACGGCGAAACGGCTGACGAAACATATCGCCGCTGAAATTTCTGGTGCCGATCTTTCCAAGCCGCTTTCCGATAAGGCCTTCGCGAAAATCCGCGAGTTGTTTCTCGAACACGCTGTTCTCGTTTTTCATGATCAGAAGATGAATAACGAACAGTTGATGGATTTCAGTCAACGCTTCGGCCGGCTTGATGTTCATCATCTCATTGAGCATACACTGCCCGAACATCCCGAGATCCGCATTCTCACCAACAAAAAGAAGAAAGACGGCCAATACATGGGGGCCTATAACGCGGGGCATAATTGGCATACCGACCAGTCGTTCAAGGAAAAACCGATGCTGGGGACGCTGCTGTTGTGCGATGAGTGTCCACCCGAAGGGGGGAATACGGAATTTGCGTCTTTAACGGCCGCCTACGATGCATTGAGCGATGAGGCCAAGCAAAAAATAGAACACATGATCGCGACCCACGACCGGAATTATTCTTACAACAAGCGCTATCCCGAACGCCCGCCGCTCTCGGACGATCAACTCAAACAAGTGCCGCCGGTCACCCATCCGATGGTTCGCATTCATCGTGAGACCGGGCGCAAGGGACTTTATATTTCGCTGTCGTGCATCCGCGACATTGAGGGCATGACCCGCGAGGAGGCCCGCGCGCTGGTCGAGCAATTGAATGAACACGCGACCCAGCCGGAATACGTCTATAGTCATCATTGGAAAGTCGGTGACCTCGTGGTGTGGGATAACCGGTGCTTGCTGCACCGCGCGACGCCGTTCGACGAGAGTCACATTCGTTTCATGCGGCGCACACAAATCAAGGAAGACGGCCCGTTCTCGGCGGATGCCGCCTAGGATTTTGACAAAATGGTTGCTCCGTCGCACAATTGGAGCTGCTTATTTCTTTAAATTGATCGATCAGGAGTTGGAGCCATGGCACCCGACGGAAAAGCGGCTGAAAACGTTACCGAGCTAAAGCAGGATCAATCCCTTGAAATCACCAAGGGCATTGCCGAGTTTGCGGCCAATCTGAAATTTTCCGATCTCCCCGGCGAGGTCGTCGAAGGGGCGAAGAAATCCTTTATGGACACCCTCGGTATCGGTCTGGCCGGTTCCGTGGAAGAAGCTCCCAACATCGTTGCCGGTTTCGTGAAGGACCAAGGGGCGAAGGAAGTCGCGACTGTTTACGGCATGAGCTTTAAAACCAGCATGCCCTACGCCGCCTGGGTCAACGGTATCTCCAGCGACATTTTGGGTTTCAGCGATATTTGCGTCGAGTACGTGAACCATCCATCTGTGACGATTGTGCCGGCGCTCGCCGCGCTTGCCGAAGAAAAGAAACCGAACGGCAAGGACCTGATCACGGCGCATGTGCTGGGCGATGAAGTCGCCGACAATATTTGTAATTCGCTCGGTCCGGAATTTCACCTCGCCGGCTGGCACCCGCTTGCGGTCGTCAATACACTCGGCGGCGCCATTGCCTGCGGCAAGGTTCTCGGTTTCGATGCGGATCAAATGGCAAACGCGCTTGGTGTTGCCAGTGCCGAAGCGGCCGGCATGCGCGGCAACGACGGCAGCTATTCGAAAGCGTACGGTGCCGGGCGTTCGGCGCGCGATGCGTTGTACGCCGCGTTGATGACGGACCGCGGCTATACCGGTTCGAAGCGGATCCTGGACGTGCGCGACGGTTTCCTTTGCACCTTTGGTGCGGGTGTCGACGGCCATCAAATTCTCGAAACCTTAGGTAAGCCGTTCGACTTTATTAAACCCGGCATGACCTACAAGGCGTTCCCGACCTGCACGCGCTCGCACCCGGGTATCTTCGCCGCGATTCAATTGAAAGAAAAACATGGGATCGACGCGGACGCTATCGAACACGTTCACTGCGCGGTGAGCCCGGCGGTCGACAGGGTGTTGCGTTTCGGCATCCCGGAAAATAAATGGGAAGGCAAATACTCACTGCCTTATTCGGTGGCGCTGGCCTTATCCAAGGGCAAGGTCGTGATCAAGGATGTGACGGACGAAAACGCGCGTGATCCGGAACTGCGTTCCTTGATGGCAAAAATCAAAATGGAAGTCTCGCCGGAACTCGCGAAGCACGGCTTCCTGCCGCCGCACGCGCCGCATGGCTGTCACATGACCATCACCATGAAGGACGGCACGGAATACGCGTTTGAGCAAAATCGGGGGCCGTGGGAACCGGCAACGTCGCCGAGCTTCGATGATTTGGCCGAAAAATTCCGCAGTTGCGCCGAACTGGTTTTGAAAGACGATCAAATCGAGCAGGCTGTCGAGTTTTGCCGCGACCTCGAGAACCAGGACAACATCGATCCGTTAATGAAGATGATCAGCGGTTAAGCTGCAGCCGGTACCGTTTGTAGCACCGCGCGTACACCCAAATGATCGCTGGGGAAAAGCCCGGTGAGCGGGTCGGGTTTGTCGAGAACCACATCACTTGATACGGCCTCGAAGCGTTGCGTGCGCTTTCGTGGGATCATGAACAGATAATCGATCCGTTTCAGCGCCTTGCCTTTGTTGTCGCCGCTTTTTTCAAGCTTGGTCGCGCCCGCTTGGTTTTTTGCGCCGGCCTCGGCGAGATCGATGGCCGTGAGATTGCGCAGTCCGGTCAGCCAGCGGATCACCGGGCTATCGGGTGTGGCATTCAAATCGCCGCCCAGGATCACCGTATCGTGATCGCGGTCTTCACGAATACGGGTTACGATCCGCTGCATTTCCTTGGTGCGCAGATCGTGGGCCTCGGGCAGGTAACTCAAATGCGTATTCACCACTAAAACAGGCTGGCCTGGCGTTTTAACCGAAACAAATTGCGCAACCCGTTGCCCGTCTTCAGGGTCGCTCGGCAGTTGGATGGCGCCGATGGGGTCCAATGAGAAGCGCGACAGCACGGCGAGGCCGGAATGGCTGTTCACTTCTTTATCTTCAAACACACGCTGTTTCTCCCGAGCTGGTTGAAAAAAGCCGTTCATTTCTAATGTCTCGGCCAGGTGTTGTGCTGTGTTGGCGTCACTTTTGGGTGCGGTGAAACATTCCTGCAGCAGGATAATATCGGGTTTGATCGCGGCCAAGCCTTCGGTCATTAAGCGCAGGCGGACACGGTATTCGCCATCGCATTTCCATGTATTGAGCGTGATGATGGAGAGTTGATTGTTGTTCGGCATCGCGAGGTGTGGGGTACGTTATTTTCAGCCGCTTATTTTATAAAGCAAAGGTTTATGGGTTATGACCAAAACAGCAAACCTTCAAAATCGCCGATTGGATTTTTGTGATTGCGGTCTTCGGGATGCGTCATGACGATACCGTATTGCCCGCCGTTAAAAAGCAGAGGCGAGCCGTTGATGTAATGGAAATGCTCGACTTCGCCGATGAATATCAAATGATCGCCGCCGTCGTGGCGGATGGCGTTGCGGCATTCGAACGTGGCCAGGCAATTTTCCAGAATTGGCGCGCCGCCGCGGCCTTCGGTCCAATCGATTCCGGCAAATTTATCATCAGACGAAGTCGCGAATTGATTGGACAGATCGCGTTGGTCTCTTGTCAACACATTCACGGCAAAATGCGAGCACGCTTCGAAGGCGGGTAGCGACGGCGACTGTTTTCCGAGGCACCACAGCACCTGCGGCGGCTCCAGAGAAACGGCGGCGAATGAATTAACGGTCAGGCCTTCGGGCTTGGCGTTGAACCCGCGGGTTGTGATGACGGTGATACCGGTCGCGAACCGGCCAAGAGCGTTGCGAAACTCCCGGGTATCGATCGTTTGTTCAAGCGGATAAAGATCGGGCCTGAGGTCATGGCGTGCGATGCCGGTTAGACGCTCGATCTCGAGGACCCGTTCTGCCGGAATCCGTGACCATTGGTAAAGGGCTTGGCGGGTCACCCCGAGGCTTTCGGCCAGATGATTGACACTGCCCAGACGCTGGGCGGCGGATTTGAGGATCGCTAACATAGAGGCTTGGTAAGCAATTCTTACCAATATGTCAAGTTATGCTTTAATAACGTGAATGATCTTCAAAGTCCGGCTTATTTCTGGGTTTTTTTATACCAATCGAGGATTTGATCACCGGTCCAGAACAACACATCATCGTAGGCCGATAACGTTTCGATCAAGCGTTGGTAATATCGGATGCGATGGGGCACGCCGGTGAGGTAAGGATGCACGGCGAGGGCCATGATCCGGGCATTCTCCTTGCCTTCTTCATAAAGGCATTCGAACTGATCCATGGTGCGATTAAACAATTCGGATGCAGGCTGTTCCTGAATGGCGAACATGGCGACGTCGTTGATTTCGACGGAGTAGGGGATGGAGTAAAGCGGTCCCGACCGGGTTTTTAGTTCACACGGCAGATCATCGAGTACCCAATCGGCGACATATTCCACGCCGGCATCCACGAGATATTCAGGCGTGTTGGCCGTTTGCGTGAGGCCCGGGCCCATCCAGCCACGCGGGTGTTGCCCCGTGTGCTGTTTAATCGTCGTGACGGTTTTTTGGATGGTGGCACTTTCATCCGCCGTGAGGTGCATGGGGATTTGCACATAATTATGCCCCATCATCTCCCACTTTGACTTTTTGGCTGCCGTCACAACTTGCGGGTAAGCTTCGCATACGGAGCCGTTCAAAGCGAGTGTCGCGCGAATTTTAGCTTGATCGAGGATTTTTTTTATCCGCCAAAAGCCGACCCGCATGCCGTACTCTGCCCATGTCCAGTTCGGAATGTCGGGCTCAAAGCGCTTGCCGCCTGGTGCGCTCATCACTTGGCGCGGCAGAGGACGAAGTGGATCCCAAACCTCTACGGTGACCAGTGGCCAAACGACAATCCGGGCCTTGCCGGGAAGTTTTAATTTTGGCCGGTCGATGATGGGTAGATAAGGGACGCGATCGCTGAGTTTCATGAGGGCCGCTCAAGTAAATTTTATTTCTGAGAAAACCAGAATAACCTTATTCTGGCTAAAAGGATATCCCCTGGATAGGCGAAATAGAAATGATTGTGCGACGTTTATTTTTGCTGGCCGTGTTGATGCATCTTTCCATCGGTGTTGCCTTGGCGGATCAATCGATGATCCGTATCGAGGGCGGTACATTTATGATGGGCAGCAATTCGAGTCTCGTAGATGAATATCCGAGCCACCCGGTGACGGTGAAAACGTTTTATCTCGATAAAACCGTTGTTAGCAACGCACAGTTTATTCCGTATCTCAATCGGTTCGGTCATGACGGACCGAACGGTGAGCGTATGTATGATCTACGTGACAACGATGCCCGCATCAAAATGCTGGTGCGGCGCAGTTATGTTCCTTTAAAGGGCCATGAAAATATGCCGGTAACCGAAGTGAGCTGGATCGCAGCCCGGCATTACTGTGAAAATCTCGGCAAACGGTTACCGACGGAAGCGGAATGGGAATATGCCGCCCGCGGCAAGGAGGGCCGAAAATATCCCTGGGGGAACCAAGCGCCGGATGCAACACGCGCGCATTACGATAAAGAATGGGGCGACATGGCACCCGTGGATGCGTATCCGAAGGGTGCGACTCCCGAAGGCGTTCTCGGCCTGGCAGGCAATGTGCATGAATGGACGACGAGCGAGTCCGATCCTTATCCCTATAAGCCCAATGACGGTCGTGAGGAGGTCAATTATTTTGCCGACCGTGTGACGCGCGGCGGCGCACATGACAGTCCGGTCGATGAATTGATCGCAACATGGCGCGGCGCGACGGTCTCACGTAATCCGAACGGCGGTCATCACAGCATCGGGTTTCGCTGTGCAAAATCGGTTAAAGAAACGGCACAGCGTTAGTGGCCGATCATCCAATACGTTCGTCCTGGATCGCTTCTTCGCCGTACACTTCCGGATTGAAAACATTGAAAGGCCGTTCGCCTTTCAAAAACAATTCAATGTTCTTAACCGCGTACAAGGCCATTTCCTCGCGGGTTTCGCGCGCAGCACTGCCCATGTGCGGCGTGAGCACGACGTTCGGCAGTTCTTTCAGTCCCGGCACCGGACCCGGGTTCGGTTCGGGCACTTCGGTCAGGTACACATCCAAGCCGGCGCCGCGAATGCGTTTTTCCCGCAGGGCTTTTTCAAGTGCAACTTCGTCAAGCACGGGGCCGCGTGAGGTATTGATGAGAATGGCGCTCGTTTTCATCATGGAAATCAGCCGTTCGCCGACGAGGCCTTTCGTTTCGTTCGTGAGCAACGGCGTGAGACAGATAAATTCCGCCTCCATGAACAAATCTTCGATGGCGCGGAATTCTGCACCGCCAACAGCGAGTTCTTCAGCTTTGCTGAGCCGCGTGCGTTTGGAATAGATAATTTTCATGTCGCAGGCGGCAGCTTTATAAGCGACCATCTGGCCAATTTCACCCATGCCGACAATGCCCAACGTTTTGCCGAATAACCGCGAGCCCATAAACGCCATGGACTGGTTTTGCCGCCATTTGCCCTCGCGCAAAAACGTATCGGCTTCCGGCAAACGCCAGGCCGTCGCCATCAGCAAGGCGAACGTGAATTCCGCCGTTGTTCGCGCCGTCAATTTTGGGTTGCCCGCAACCGGCACGTTCTTTTTCGTACAGGCGGCGAAGTCGACGAACTTTGCCGAGCCGTGCATGGCGCCGACGAATTGCAGGGCATTGGCCGCTTCGATCACCTCGGCGTCGTAGGGCACCTCGCCGACCGCATAGAGGATTTCTTTGTCGCGCACGTTTTCGAGCAGGACATCCTTCGGGATTTGATGATCCGTATGCGGGTAGGTGGTCACCTCGCCGAGCGTTTCAAGCTTGGCGGCGGCGGCTTCGGGGATGGGCTGGGGGACGAATATGCGGGTCATAAAACGGCTACCTATCTGGGATTTATTGAAAAAGCAGGAATTTTGGGCCTGTATATCATGGATTTCGCGTCATAGAGGGGCCAAAGTTGACAGAAAGGGCGCAAATCCGTATGGTCCGCGCCCGAATACAGATGAGCGGCGAAGTGCCGCGATTGAAGGCCAGGAAGAGAAGACGATGAAAATCAAAAATTCGCTTAAATCGGCAAAAACGCGCGATAAGGACAACAAGTTGATCCGCCGTCGCGGCCGTGTTTACATCATCAATAAGCGTAACCCGCGGATGAAAACCCGCCAGGGGTAATCCAAAGTCCTGTCTTCAAGGGTTGAAGCCGCGCTCTCGGGCGCGGTTTTGTTTTGCCCGGCCTTAGCTTAAAATCAAGAAATCGTCGTTAAATTGGGCCCATAACAAAAGAAGGAGCCGCGCAGGCATGCCCATATCGATGCCCGAGCCGGATCAAAGCGTCATTGCCCGGCGGGCCGACATTATAAAAGTTATGAGATCGCTCGTCGGGCCCGACAATGTGTTGGAAGATGCCGACGAGTTGCGCGCTTATGAGTCTGATGCGTTGCCCGCTTATACTGCCTTGCCGCTGATTGTTGTGTTGCCGGAAACAACACAACAGGTTTCCGATATTCTGAAGTACTGCCATGCGAATGACGTGAAAATCGTGCCGCGCGGTTCCGGGACGGGCTTGACTGGAGCGACCTTGCCGCTCGCCGATGCAATCACCCTCGCCATGGGTAAGTTTAATAAAATTCTCGACGTCGATTACGACAACCGTTGTGTGGTCGCGCAGCCCGGCTGCACGAACTTATCCATCACCGACGCGGTTGCCGATAAAGGTTTTTATTATGCACCCGATCCGTCGAGCCAGATCGCGTGTTCCATCGGCGGCAACATCGGTACCAACGCGGGCGGCGTGCATTGTCTGAAGTACGGCCTGACCACCAACAACGTGATGGGACTTGAGATCGTCATGATCGACGGCGAAGTGATCCGAATCGGCGGCAAGCATTTAGACAGCGATGTTTACGATCTCCTCGGCGTGTTGACTGGCGCGGAAGGATTGCTCGGTGTGGTCACGGAAGTCACGGTGCGGATTTTGCAAAAACCCGAAACCGCTCGCGCCGTTTTGATCGGTTTCGACTCAAGCGAGGCTGCCGGAGAATGTGTTGCCGCTGTGATCGCCAATGGCATTATTCCGGGCGGTATGGAGATGATGGACAAACCCGCCATTCACGCTGCCGATGATTTTATGAACTGCGGATACCCGCGCGATGTTGAGGCGCTGTTGATCGTCGAATTGGACGGCCCGGCGGTCGAAGTGGCGTATTTGATCGAACGGGTGGAAAAGATTGCCAAAGACATCGGCGCATCGATGACACAGATCAGCCAGAACGAAGAAGAGCGCCAGCGCTTTTGGGCCGGACGCAAGGCGGCATTTCCCGCGGTCGGGCGCATTTCGCCGGATTACTACTGTATGGACGGCACGATCCCGCGCGGCAAGCTGTCTGTTGTTCTGAAGAAAATCCGCGAATTGGAAGAGAAATACGGCCTCGGTGTCGCCAACGTGTTTCATGCCGGCGACGGCAATTTGCATCCGTTGATCCTGTATGATGCGAACAAACCGGGCGAGTTGGAGACCGCCGAAAAGTTCGGGGCGGAAATTCTGAAAGTTTGTGTCGAAGTCGGTGGCGTGCTGTCCGGCGAACATGGCATCGGTATCGAAAAGCGCGATCTCATGGGAACGATGTTCAACGAAGACGATATGAACCAGCAGCAACGTTTGAAATGCGCGTTCGATGCCGGTCATTTGCTCAATCCCGGTAAAGTGTACCCGACGCTGCATCGTTGTGCCGAATTAGGCCGGGTGCATGTGCATCGCGGGCAGCACCGGTTCCCGGATATTCCTCGGTTTTAAATGTCAGAAGCGATCAAGCCCGAAAACGAAGAGCAGTTGCGCGAAGCCATCCAATGGGCGGTTGCCGAAGAGGCATCCCTTGCGGTGATCGGCAGGGACAGCAAGCGCGCCTTGGGACGGCCCGTCACGGCCAAGCATCAACTTAATATGTCTGCGATTGCGGGGATCACGGTTTATCAGCCGGAAGAATTGGTCATGACCGTGAAGGCGGCGACGCCCTTATCCGATATCGAAGCCGCCCTGGCGGAACATGATCAAGAATTGGCATTTGAGCCGGTGAATTACGATGGGCTCCTCAATGGCGTTGCGGGCGCCAACCAATCATCAGGAACGATTGGCGGTGTGATCGCGTGCAATCTTTCCGGCTCCCGCCGTGTCAAAGTCGGGGCGGCGCGTGATCATCTGTTGGGGTTTCACGCTGTATCAGGCCGCGGCGATCTGTTTAAATCCGGCGGCCAAGTCGTGAAGAACGTCACTGGGTTCGATCTTTCCAAACTGATGGCGGGGTCATTCGGCACCCTCGGCGTGATGACGGAAGTATCGATAAAAGTTTTACCCCTGCCGGAAAAAATCCGAACGATCTTGATTTTAGGCGCCGATGACGAGAAAGCCATGCAGGTGATGACCGCCGCGTTGCATAGCCCGTATGAGGTCTCGGGTGCCGCGCACGTCCCGGCGGCAATCACGCCGCGATCTGCTGTTTCCAATATCGCCGATTCCCGCCAAGCGGTTACGGCCATTCGGGTCGAAGGCGTTGCGCCATCGGTCGAGTCGCGCTGTGAATCGCTGAAAAAATTATTGCAGCCGTTCGGTGCCATCGAAGAACTGCACACGGCGAATTCGAAAACATATTGGCGTGAAACCGGCAATGTTTTGTTTTTTGCCGGATCGGCGGACCGGAACAAACAGATTTGGAAAATTTCGGTGCCGCCCGCAAGTGCCGCAGGCATTGCCACTCAATTGCGCCAAGGCCTATCTGGCGAAGTTTATTACGACTGGGGTGGTGGGTTGCTGTGGTTAGCGATTTCACCCGAAACGGATGCCGCGCAGGATGAGGTCCGCGCGGCCTTGATCAGCGGCGGACACGCGACATTAATTCGCGCCGATGAAGCGGTTCGAAAGCAAGTCGAAGTGTTTCAGCCTCAGCCTGCGCCTTTGGCGGCACTGTCGGCGCGCGTCAAAGATGCGTTCGATCCGAAACAAATTCTCAATCCGGGCCGAATGGTCGCGGGAGTCTGAACATGCGAACGTTTTTTACACCGGCGCAAATGGCCGATCCGCACATACAGGACATGAACCGGATTCTGCGCACCTGCGTGCATTGCGGCTTTTGTAATTCGACATGTCCGACATATGTCCTCTTGGGCGATGAGCTTGATAGCCCGCGCGGCCGGATCTATCTCATCAAGGATATGCTCGAACAGGAAAAGCCTGCTTCGGCAAAAGTTACCACCCATCTCGACCGGTGCCTCTCGTGCTTGTCGTGTACGACCACATGCCCATCGGGTGTGGATTATATGCACCTGATCGATCAAGCGCGGGTGCGGGTCGAAAAAACGTATCGGCGGCCTTTCTTCGACCGGCTGGTGCGTGGTGTTATGGCGCGCATTTTGCCAAATCCGGCCTTATTTCGCTGGTCGCTTCTTGCGGCGTGGATATTCCGTCCGCTACGGTTTGCATTTCCCGCACGGTTAAAGGCTATGTTGAACTTAACGCCTTCGACTTTGGCTTCGCCGTCTCCGCTGGACCGCCCGCAAACGTTTTCCGCCGAAGGTGAAATAGTTAAACGTGTCGCGTTGTTAACGGGGTGTGCACAGCAAGTGTTGGCGCCGTCCATCAACGAAGCGACGGTCCGTCTTTTGACCCGGCACGGTTGTGAAGTTGTCATTGCCGATGGTGCCGGTTGCTGCGGCGCTTTGGTGCATCACATGGGGCATGAAGAAACCGCCCGTAAACAAGCCCGGGACAATATTCTTGCTTGGGAGCGGTTAATGGGCGATGCCCCAGGCGATGATAGGGGGAAGCTTGATGCCATCGTCGTCAATGCCTCGGGTTGCGGCACCATGCTGAAAGATTACGGCGCTTTGTTCCGCGATGATTATATTTTTGCCGAACGGGCGCAACGAATTGCGTCATTAACATGCGATGTCAGCGAACTTATAAACGAATTGAATCTTAAGCCGTCAGAGATAAGCGAACCGGTGACGGTGACTTATCAATCAGCCTGCTCGATGCAGCATGGTCAAAAAATTGTAACAATTCCACAATCGCTTCTAATCGAAGCCGGATTCAATGTGCGTGAGCCCAAGGAAGCGCATCTGTGTTGTGGTTCGGCGGGAACGTATAATATTCTACAGCCTAAGATTGCCGACGGGTTGCGCGAACGCAAGGCAACTAATCTTGCAAATACGAATCCCGATGTCGTCGCGACGGGGAACATTGGGTGTATGATGCAACTCGAAAAATCTTTGGATGTCCCGATTGTGCACACGGTTGAACTCTTGGATTGGGCAACCGGCGGTCCGAGGCCCGACTGTTTGCGGTAAAACATCCGTCTCTAAAGTCGCGGCCTTCTGCCTGAGGTTAAACATTGATCTTGGTCATAGAAATTACGTTTTAGATTGCCTTTTATTCAGCACTCGGTTTGTTCCAATGGTGTAAGAGCAATTAACGATGAATGATGTCACACATTCAATACCTGCCTTTGCCATGCTGGTCGGCATTCTTATCATGCTGTCGATCCTTTTGCGGAAGTGGTTTGCCCGCACGTCCATTCCATCGCTGATCGGTTTTTTATTTGTCGGGTTTTTGCTGCGTCTTGCCGATGCGCGCTGGAAGATTATCGATTCCAAAGGTGAGACTATTTTCGAATTTCTAGCCGGCATCGGCATCATTGTTATTCTGTTTCGTGTTGGCCTTGAAAGCAATTTACATAATTTAATTGATAAGCTGCCGCGGGCCGTTCCGATTTGGATTGGGAATGTTTTGCTCAGCGGCATTCCCGGATTTGCCGTCGCTTATTATGTCCTTGAAATATCGATGGTCCCGAGTTTATTCGTTGCCATAGCGTTGACGGCAACCAGTATTGCCGTCTCGGTTTCAGTTTGGCAGGAAGTCGGCGCGTTACGTTCTCCGGATGGAGACCTCCTTGTTGATGTGGCTGCCTTGGATGATATCTCGGGCGTTGCGCTGATGGCCTTGTTGATTGCGCTTGTACCGATTTTGTATACGGGGAATAACTCGGCACTTTTTCCGGCACTACTTGAGACCAGCGCCATTTTTGTCGGCAAGGCATTGTTGTTCGGCACGTTTTGTTTGCTTTTTGCTCAATACGCCGAAGAACATATCTCGCAATTCATCAAAAGTACGCAAGCACCGGATCCAATCCTGTTCGTACTCGGTACAGGCATTGTCATCGCATCGATTGCCGGTTTTTTCGGCTTTCCCTTGGCCATCGGCGCCTTATTTGCTGGTTTGGTGTTCAGTCGCGATCCCGAAGTCATTCGTCTCGAAACAATGTTTTTGCCGCTTTATGAATTTTTTATGCCGTTCTTTTTTATCAACATCGGCTTGATGATCGACCCTGCCGCCTTGGGTGCGGCATCACAGATCGGCGCGGTTCTCTTGATCGTTGCTATTGTGGGCAAAGTCGTCGGTGCGGGTGTGCCGGCCCTGTTGAGTACGGGGTTGGCCGGAGCAGCAGCTATTGGCGTCAGTATGGTTCCTCGCGCTGAAATTGCGCTGGTCGTCATGCAGGAAGGCGCAAAAATGGGGACAGAGGCCATGCCGGATACGGTGTTTGCTGCTATTGTCCTGGTCTCAGCCGTGACATGTATCGTGGCCCCCTTTGTGACGGCGAAGCTGTTAAAATACAAATCTTATAAATAACCAAAATCAGCCTCAATATTCCGGAAAAGACACTGATTGCTTGGCTGCTGATGAGCGATTAGTATCCGCCCAAGCGCTGTGCCTGAGGCATCCACCCTTTTGGGATAGCGGCTTTTCCCAGGACGACATAACAAAGCCGGAGTTTTATCCGTGAAGAAAATCATTCTAGGCGTCGGTATCATTCTTGTATCCCTGCTGGGTGCGATTTTGATTGTTCCGAGTTTTATCGATTGGAACGATTACAAGCCTGAAATTGCCAGTCAGGCGAAAAAAGCGACTGGACGCGCTTTATCCATCGAAGGTGATATCCGAATTGCCATTTTACCGACGCCTGCGTTGGTGGCACATAATGTGCGTTTTGCAAATGCCGAAGGGGCGGCAGATGCACAAATGGCCCAATTCGAATCGGTTGAAGTTCGGATGGCCGTGCAGCCTTTATTGCAAGGCAAGGTGCAGTTTGAAACGATTAAGCTGATTAAACCAACAATTTCGCTCGAAGTATTGGCGGATGGCCGTAAAAATTGGGAATTTCAAACGCAAGATTCTGCGGCACCGAAAAAACCGGTAACACCGAGCAAAGCCGGTCAAGCAGGGTCAGCACCGGGCATATCTTTAAGTTTGGATAATGTCATTATTCAAAACGGGAATGTTGTATTTCGCGATGCTAAGGCAAAGACAACGGAACGAATTGAAAACATTAATGCCCGTATTGCCGTAGCTTCCTTGATCGGACCGTTTGAAGCGTCGGGTTCATTGCGCGCTAGAGGATTGCCGCTCAAAATCAATGCGACAGTCGGTAAAATCATTGAAGGCCGGACGGCCTCTATCAACGCAAACCTCGATGTCGCCGGCGGTGCCGCAAAAATTCAAACATCAGGGGCCCTTACTAACCTAGCCGAGTCACCGACGCTCAAATCAAAAATCTCAGCGGAAGGCAAAAGCCTCGCCGAAGTTATTCACACGGTTGCGAAAACGGGTGCGCTGCCGGGGCTCATGGGGCAAGCCTTTCGGCTTGAAGCAGATGTAAACGCTTCCGCCGAGTCGTCATCAGTGTCGAATTTAATTATTCGACTTGGCGATACTCAGGCCAAAGGTGAAGCGAGCCTAACGACCGATAAAAAAACGAAGCTGCCCAACATTATAGCCAAGCTTAATATCAATCAGTTTGATTTAGATAAACTGTTGGCCCTGCCTGATGTTAAGCCGGCGGGCAAAAAAACAGGCAAGAAACAATCTTGGCTATCCATTGGCACGGCGCATGCCGAAACGGCAGCAAAAAAACAGAAGGTGGAAATTCCATCTAACATACTCGCCTCATTTAATATTGTTTTGGATCGCCTTGTTTATCGGGGTGATGCGATCCGTCAGGCAAAAGCCAGCATCGAGTTGGCGAATGGTGAGGTGACGATCAGTCAGCTTACGGCACAACTGCCGGGCACGACCGATGTTGCGTTATTCGGGTTTTTAACGGCGAAAAACGGAAATCTTAAATTCGATGGCGAAATTGAAGCCGCGGCGAGCAATGTCCGCGGCGTTGCAAAATGGCTGGGCGTGTCCTTACCGGCATTCCCATCCGGCCGTATGCGCCGGTTGACGTTTGCCGGAAAATTTTCGGCTACCCCCAAAACAGTCGACGTTGCCGGGCTTGATCTTCAATTTGACAGTTCCCGCTTGACTGGTGCGGCAACGGTTGCCATGCGCCAGCCGGTTGCTTTTGGCGCCAACCTTGTTCTCGACCGGCTGAATTTGGATGCTTATTTAGCTTCCGGTGTTAGGCAAAAATCGGCCCCTTCAGGCGATAAGGCACCCGCTGCGGGACAATCCAAAGCGGCAAAATCGTCCGACTTAAAGGCACATCCCTTGGCAGCATTAAATGTTCTAAAAACATTCGATGCCAATGTAAAAGCACATGTGCGTACGTTGGTGTACCGGGGAAATCAAATTAAGGATATCGTCCTCGACGGGACTCTGTTTAACAATACATTCGAAATTCGCCGGGCGAGCGTTGCACGCTTTTCAGGCGCTTCATTTAATTTAAAAGGTAAGGTCGAGAAACTAGTCGGGTTGCCGACATTAAAAGACGTTCATTGGTCGTTAAATGTGCCGAGCCTTCACCGGCTGTTCCGGGCTGCGGGCCTTGAAACACCGGACAATTTACAAAAGATCGGCAAGGTCACGCTTACCAGCCAAGCAGAGGGCTCCTTATTTAAACCGAAATTAAATTCACGTTTGCAGGCCGCCGGTGCCGATATTCAGCTTGCAGGCACTGTATCGGCTTTGCCTGTCATTGGCGGTATCGATCTTCGTCTTACCGCCAAGCACAGTAATTTGCAGCGATTGTTACAGGCACTCAATATTGATTATCGGCCAAGCGGCCGACTGGGTGCGCTGGATGTGACGGCCGATATTAAAGGCGACGCTGGAAACATCGCTGTGCCGAACCTGAAGGCGAAAATCGGTAAATTGGATATCAACGGCTCCGTATCCCTGAACTTAAAGGGCACGCGGCCGATGTTGGGTGCCGATTTAACGACTGGCTCCATTGTTATTGACCGATTCTTGCCGGCACAACGTCGCGCGTCTTTGCGTTTGCATCGTTTTGCGGCCTGGCGTGCACCTCTCTATACCGGTGTGTCCCCTGCGCTGTTGCACAAAGTTGCACGGCGTAAGAGCGGATCGCAGGGCCGCTGGTCGACCGATCCGATCGATTTGTCCGGATTGCGGGCGCTCGATGCCAATGTCAGTTTGAAAGCCCCCTCTTTAACATTCGATCAATATCGTCTGACTAAAGCCGATTTGGTCTTGGCCCTCGCAAATGGCGTACTGCAAACGAAAAAACTTTCCGGTGACTTATATGGCGGTTCGCTGCAAGGCCAAGCCACGGTCAATGCGTCGAAAACACCACGCGCGAATATTTCTTTAACCGTTAAAAACGCCAACGTCAGCAAAATTGAAAAGGCTTTATCGCGGGGGCGGGCCAGTCTGGATGTCAATCTTGCAACTGCCGGCGCCAGTGTTGCGGAAATGGTCTCCCACTTAACCGGCAAGGGCAGCTTCGTCCTGGAAGGTCTTGATGTCCGTGGTGGCGGTGGTGGGTCTGCCTTATCCGGCATTCTCGATTTGGTGATCGGCTTGAACCAACTGGGTGGTCAACTAGGCGGCTCGCGTAAAGGCAAGGGGCTGGCCGATGTCACCGGCTCGTTTGCTATCAATCAGGGGATTGCGCGAACCCAGGATATTAAATTGTTATCGAGTGTGGGCAACGGCGAAGCCAAAGGCTTTGTCGATTTGCCGCGATGGAATCTTGATGTCAACGGTCAGGTCGATTTAGCGCAAAATATGCTGACCCAGTTGTTACGCCGTGGGCAAAAATCGACAACGACGGTACCGTTCCGGGTTTATGGCAGACTCGATAAACCGAATGTGAAAATGAAGACGCCGAACCTGGGTGGCGCCCTTCCTGTTCCGGGATTGGATAAAGTCATCAAAAAACAACCCGGTGTCGGAAAACTCCTCGATCAGCTTATCCCGGGCCTGGGCGGTGGCTCGACGCAACAGCAGCAGCCACAAACCCAGCAGCAACCGCAAACGCAACAGCAGCAGCCTCCGCCACCACAGCAAAAACAAAAAGCCCGTCCCGAGGACATCTTGAAGGACTTGTTCGGTATCCGCTAACTGAAACGGCTTACGTTTTATTATTCAGAACAAAAACCCGGATCGCACTGGAAAGATTGCCCGTGCGGGTGCGGTCGATGTCGCTGACGAGATGATTCAGCGAAACCCCTCTTTTTTTGGCGATGTTCGTGAGTTCCTGCCAAAACGCGTCTTCGAGGCTCACACTGCTGGCATGCCCCGCAATCAGGATCGATCGTTTCTGCAATCGGGTATCGGTTTGGTCCATCGTTCTCTTTTTAGAATACTTTATCCCGCTACTGTGAACCCAACAACGGCAACGAACAAGGGCCTGACTTCGATTGAAGCCAGGCCCTTCGAGCGGGGAGGGGGGTATTCCCCGCAGACCGGGCACAATGCCCAGCTTGTTCTTAAAATTTTTTAGTACAAGTAACGGATGAGATATCGGCTGCCTTTAACGATATAGGTGTTGCCATATCTGTCGACGCAGGCGGTCCCGCCAATTTTGGCCCGGTGACCACGCCAATAGCCCTTTTTCTTCACGGGATAGCACGAACCATCATGGTTATCGTTATAAGCATGTTTCCAAGCCCGTCGTTTATATCGCTTGTAGGAATGGCGGTGTTTATACGTTGCTTTTGGGTGCACGTAATAATGGTTGTCGCTATGGAGGCCCCAACCCAGCAAACCTAAAGCACCGAGGATAACCGTTTTGTTGCCATGGTGTTTGAAATGTTTTTTGTAATGTTTGCCGTAGTAATGACTGTGATATTTACCGTTGTACTTGTGTTTGTACCCGCCCGCTTCGGCCAGGCTCGTTGTCAACATAAGCCCGAGTGCCGCGATAGCGGCCATCGCAAATCCGGATCTGTTTTTGATCGTGTGTTGCCTCATCTTATGTGCTCCTCTGAAGAACCGGCTGGGTTGCCCCTTTAAAACCGGCGCTCCTTTTCTGCGTTATTGCAGTTATAAGTATATGCAATAATATAATTAAAAGTACAGTAAATTATATGTGATCGGTAAATCACATATAATTCAAAAAGTTATGTGAGGTATGGTTACAGGGAGCGGGCGAAGTCGGCGAGAATATCGACGGCTTCATCCCAATTTTGGGCTTCCGTGCGGCCCGACTTTTTGCGGGGTTTAAAGCCATGGTCGCCGTCCTCGAGCCAGTGCACCTTAATCGCGGATGACAGGGCATAGCCGTTGACGTCGTCGGCCGTACCAAAAGGATCACGGGTCCCTTGTAAAATCCGTGTCGGCGTTTTGATTGTCTCGAGATGTTCGGTCCGGCGTTTTTCCGGCTTGCCGGGCGGGTGAAACGGATAGCCGAGGCAAACGAGGCCGCGCACATTCATGTCATCAGCGACCATGCTGGCAATGCGACCGCCCATGGATTTGCCGCCGATGATGAGATTTTGCGCTCCCAGTTCGTTAATCACGGTGCGATAGGTTTCGAGTAAAATTTTTGCTGTGTTGGGCGGGCGCCGTTTGCCGTCTTCGCGCCGCGCGGCCATGTAGGGAAATTCGAAACGCGCTACGCGAAATCCTTTTATCGCGAGCTGTTCGGCGAAATAGGCCATATACGCGCTGTCCATCGGTGCGCCCGCGCCGTGCGCCAAAACAAACGTAATGGGGGCGTCTTCAGGACCGTTGAAAAGAAAATCAGAGGCCATTGCCGTCATGAATTTTCATGGCGCCGGGTTTAAACTCGGCGAAGAAATCATTGCCTTTGTCGTCAACAACGATAAAAGCGGGAAAGTCTTTAATATCGATTTTCCATATTGCTTCCATGCCAAGCTCTTCGTACTCGATGACTTCGACCTTGGTAATACTGTCTTGCGCCAAGCGTGCCGCCGGACCGCCGATAGAGCCTAAGTAGAATCCGCCGTGTTTTTTGCAGGCATCGGTAACTTGCTGCGAACGGTTGCCTTTGGCCAGCATGACCATGGAACCCCCGGCTGCTTGAAATTGTTCGACATATGAATCCATCCGTCCCGCCGTGGTCGGCCCGAACGAACCGGAGGGCATGCCTTCGGGCGTTTTTGCCGGCCCTGCATAATAAACCGCGTTCTCCTTGAAATAATCCGGCAGGCCCTCACCGGCATCGAGCCGTTCTTTCAGTTTGGCGTGCGCGATGTCGCGCGCGACGATCAGCGATCCGCTGAGCGACAGCCGTGTCCGGATCGGATATTGGCTAAGGGTTTTTAAGACTTCCGCCATCGGTTTGTTGAGGTCGATTTCGACGACGTCACCACCGAGGTGTTCATCCGTCACCTCGGGTAAATGTTTGGCTGGGTTGCGCTCGAGCTCTTCGAGGAACACACCGTCTTTTGTGATCTTGGCCTTGATTTGCCGGTCGGCCGAACAGGACACGCCGAGCGATACCGGGCAGGATGCGCCGTGCCGGGGCATGCGGATGACGCGCACGTCATGGGCGAAGTATTTGCCGCCGAATTGCGCGCCGACGCCGATCCGCTGGGCAAGCTCGAGCAGTTTCGCTTCGGTTTCCAGATCGCGGAATGCCTGGCCGTGTTTGTTGCCGGAAGTCGGCATATTGTCGAGGTAATGGCACGATGCGAGTTTCATTGTTTTCATGCACATCTCGGCCGATGTGCCACCGACCACAAGCGCCAAGTGATAGGGCGGACAAGCCGCAGTGCCGATGGACAATAATTTTTCTTCGAGAAATTCGAATAAGCGGTCCGGATTGAGTAACGCTTTGGTTTCCTGATACAGGAAGGCCTTATTGGCTGAACCGCCGCCCTTCGCGATAAACATCAGTTTATAGGCATCGCCATCGGTCGCCATGATATCGATTTGCGCGGGCAGATTATTACCGGTGTTAACCTCTTCGTACATATCAAGCGGCGCCATTTGACTGTAACGTAAATTGTTTTCCGCATAGGCCTGACATATGCCTTCAGACAATGCCGCTTCATCACCGCCACCGGTCCAGACCTGCTGACCTTTTTTGGCGAACACAATCGCCGTGCCGGTGTCTTGACACATGGGCAGCACACCGCCGGCGGCGATGTTGGCGTTTTTCAGGAGCTCCATAGCGACGAACTTGTCGTTATCTGAGGCTTCGCCGTCTTTTAAAATCTTGGCGAGTTGCTCGAGGTGATCCGCCCGCAAATAGTGCGACGTATCATGCAGGGCTTCTTTGGCCAGCAGTTTCAAAGCCTCAGGATCGACTTTGAGAACATCTTTGCCATCAAACTGGACTGTTTCGACAAAATTGGACGTCAATTTCCGGTAAGACGTTGTGTCGTCTCCCACCGGTAATAATTCGTGGTAAGCGAAATCGTTCATGTGAAGCTCCTCTGGGAGGCAAAAAGCAATCAAGCCAATGTTGTTTTAGGTTATTTTTTCCGAAAAGCATCGAGGGCGATGACTTCCCCCGTCTTTACCGTCTCATCGCCATTTATTTCCGGCGCAGCGTCTTCATCGGTGACGGCTTCTTCGGTATCGGCATTTTTCTTTTCGGCATTCGCGGCCTTGGCGTACTGCAGGCCGAATTTAACCGATGGATCCGTAAAGGCCGTTATGGTCGAAAACGGCACGCGCAAATTAGCCGGCTGGCCACCGAAGCGAAGGGAAACTTGGAAAGCATCGTCCGCGACTTCAAGGCCTTCGAACTGGTGCTGTAAAACGATAGTCATTTCTTCCGGGTATTGGGCGAGCAAAAATTTCGGAATTTCTACACCGTCGGCCGTGGTGAGGAATGTAATGTAAAAATGATGCTCTCCCGGCAGGCCATGCTTTTCAGCATAGGTGAGGGCCCGGTGCGCAACGGTGCGCAGGGCATCTTCAATCCAAAGATCGTATTGTATTGGGTCGTTGGGGGTGTCGCCAGTCGTATCATTTGTCATGAGGGAATACTTATACTGATTCGCATTTCATATGAAGAGGCAGGTAAAACGGCGGACATGAAGTGGGGGGCTTCTGTTGCCAGGTGCCCCCCGAACCCCGTGTAACCGAACTAAGCGGCTACTGCAAATGCCTCATTATCGTTGGCATTTCTAGGTTTGGCCCGATAACGGTGGTACCATACCGAGCGAAAACCGAGCCTTTACCACGCGCGTCGATCCTATTTCGCCCCCATTAACTTCAGCCTTTGAAGCTCCCGTCAGTCTCATTCCGGCGATTCTTGAAATGAACCGGCGAAAACGGGAAATGGTGGAGGCGCCGGGTACCGCCCCCGGGTCCGCAACGCTTATTTCGAACGGCGTTTATCGCTATAGTCGGTTGCCCGACCCTTTAAATATAGGGTTATGACGTGCCGTTTGAAAGGGTTGCGCGCACTTCGGCGGAACGGTCCCAAATATTCGGCAGTTCCGTGTTGGCATAGCCGGAAACGAAGGGTTTTCGTTCGCCGGATTCGGTCACGAAAACATGGCGGCTGACGGCGCCAATATTGGCGCCATAGGCATGGATACTGATCGATGGACGATCTTCGAGCGCATTGCCAACTTTATGGATATCGCCGACCGTGGGAGAGACCACCGTCACCTCGCCCGGACTGAGCGTCTCCACACCGGTTTCAGTCATCGGTGAGCCCGCATTTGGGAGATTGTAATTAACGCAGGTTTCTGAGCCGCGGAGCATGCCGATCACACCCCAAACCGTGTGATTGTGGACCGGCGTTGCTTGGCCGGTTCCCCAAACGAAGCTGACCACCGAAAGCCGCTCGAGCGGATCGCAATAGAGAAGATATTGCTGGTAGTACTCGGGATCGGGAAGAGTAAACGCTTCAGGCAGCCAATCATCCTCGGCGACCAATTGCTTCATGGCGGCCTGTCCGTCGCGCAATATTTGCGCTTCATCGGAACCGGCTTGTTCAATGAGCCGTGTCATGGCCGTTACGAAGGTGCGGAGTTTATCGAGCTTATTCATGTGAGCTTCCTACTGGAAAATCGGCGCGGCTCAAAGGGGCAGATTGCCGGTTTGCTGCTGAAATCAGATTTCATTATATCATGTGAAATCAATAGCTTATCCGCAAACCCTTGACAAACCACACTATATAGTGCGTCATGGCACGGTACCTGCACCTATATATTGGGTGTATTTGTTGGCGTCTGGGAGCAACGGAGGGGGTCCTTCATGAATTTAATCAAGAAATCTGTAGCCGCTATCACGCAAATTATGATTGCGCTTGCGGCGTTGACCATTGTGATTCAGGTCCTGTTTGGGCAACCGTTTGTCACGGGTGACTTCGCCGCCAATTTAATGGCGCTTATTAAGCAAATCGGCGATGCCGGCTTGATGGGGCTCATCGCCTTGGCCGTGATTCTCTGGATCTTTGCTATGAGCCGGAGTGAATCGGGCTCAAGCGGCGTTTAAAAAATAATATGAGCCGACCAGGGTGTTTTCCCGGCTGGTCAGAAATATACGTATTCGCCGGGAGCTTATGGGCTTCCGGCGTTTACATGTTGAAAATGATGAGACGTAAAACCGTCCCATGAAAACGAGAGTCGGCACACGCCGCCCGATCGGTTAAAATCATCGAACAAACATCATGAAGCAATATATCGACCTCCTCTCCCACGTCCGTCATCACGGCATCGATAAAGAAGACCGTACCGGTACCGGCACGCGTAGCGTATTCGGCTATCAAATGCGCTTTAAGCTGAGTGCGGGGTTTCCGGCACTGACCACTAAGCGGCTGCATTTGAAATCAATTATTCATGAACTGCTGTGGTTTCTCAAAGGCGACACCAATATCACCTATCTAAAAGAAAACGGTGTCCGTATTTGGGACGAATGGGCGGATGAGAACGGCGAGCTGGGCCCGGTCTACGGTCATCAATGGCGTTCGTGGCCGACGCCGGATGGATCGCACATCGATCAGATCAGCGATGTGATCGAGCAAATCAAGTCCAATCCGGATTCGCGCCGCATCATCGTTTCGGCCTGGAATGTCGCCGATGTGCCGAACATGGCGTTGCCGCCGTGCCACTGTCTGTTCCAGTTTTATGTCGCCAATGGCCAATTATCGTGCCAACTCTATCAGCGCAGTGCCGATGTCTTTCTCGGTGTGCCGTTCAACATCGCGTCGTACGCATTATTGACGCAAATGATTGCACAGGTCTGCGGGTTAAAGCCGGGCGAGTTCATCCATACCTTCGGCGATGTTCACCTCTATTCCAACCATTTCGAACAAGCCGACGAACAGCTCAAAAGGCTGCCGTATCCATTGCCGCGCATGCACCTCAATCCGGATGTGAAAGATATTTTCGCGTTCAAGTTTGAGGACTTTGATTTGCAAGGCTACCGTTTTCATCCCCATATTCCCGCACCGGTCGCGGTATAAAACCCAAGGGGCCTTCATTGCTGATATCCTTGATCGTCGCGGTCGCAGAAAACGGTGTGATCGGCCGCGATGGCGGGTTGCCCTGGCAAATTTCCGCCGACCTTAAACACTTTAAAACGCTGACCATGGGTAAGCCGATGATTATGGGGCGCAAGACGTTCGACTCGATCGGCAAGCCTTTGCCCGGGCGCACGTCCATCGTGATCACCCGGCGAAAAGATTTCGCGCCCGACGGTGTTATCGTTGCAAATGCCTGGCCGGCGGCCTTAGAGGCAGCGGCGAAAACGCTCAAGGAATCCGATCAGCAAGAAGTGATGGTCATCGGTGGTGCGGAAATTTATGCGCTGGCGATGTCCGGCGCGAAACGGCTGTATGTGACGGAAGTTCATGAGGTTGTCGAAGGGGATACCGTGTTTCCTGAAATCGACAAAAACCGATGGCAGGAAATCCGGCGCGAGAAACATGCCCCCGATAATCCCGCCGAGCCGTCATTCAGTTTCGTGACCTATGAACAAAAAGCCTGATTTTACTGCATCACAATATTCGGCGTGCTTTCGCTTTTTTTCACGAGCGCTTGAGCAACTTTTGCGCTGATAATTTTGGCGATTTCGATATAGGCTTTGGCATGCTTGCTTTCCGGTTTTGTTGCAACGATCGGTTCGCCACTGTCTGACGTTTCGCGAATTTCCGTATCGAGCGGGATCTGACCCAAGAGATCGGTTTCCATGCGCTTGGCTTCGTCCACGCCACCGTCAGCACTGAAGATGTTGGTTCGTTCGCCGCAATGCGGGCAGAGGAAGTAGCTCATATTTTCAATAATGCCGAAAACGGGAACTTCAACCTTGCGAAACATATTCAGCCCCTTGCGTGCATCGGCAAGGGCGATGTCTTGCGGCGTTGTAACGATTACGGCACCCGTTAAGGGGACTTGCTGGGCGAGGGATAAATGAATATCGCCGGTGCCCGGCGGCATATCGACGACCAAAACATCCAACGCGCCCCAATTGATATCCCGGATCATTTGTATGAGGGCTGATTGCGCCATCGGGCCGCGCCAAATGACAGGATTGTCTTCCTCGACCAAGAGCCCCATCGACATACTTTTGATGCCATAATTTTCTTTCGCATCGAGGGTTTTGCCGTCCGATGATTCGGGTTGACCGGAAATACCCAACATGCGCGGGATCGACGGTCCGTAAATGTCGGCATCCAAAAGACCGACTTTGTTGCCGATGGCGGCCAAGGCGAGGGCGAGATTGACGGCGGTCGTGGATTTGCCGACGCCGCCTTTCCCGGAAGCAACGGCGACGATGGATTTAACCTCAGGCAAAAAATTTTCCGGCGCGGCATTCGGGCCGCCGCCCATGGGCCGCCCCTGTCCATGGGGCGCGCCGCCTGGCCCATGAGAATGCTGCGGATGGGGTTGCGCGGCTTGTGGAGATGCCTGCTTTTCCGCCGTCAGAACAACCGTGGCCGAAATGACCCCAGGCAATGCGTGAACGGCCTTTTCTGCTTCCCGGCGCAAGGGTTCGAGCTGGGGCCCCCGCTCAGGGGGAACTTCAATTGCGAAGGCGACATGGCCGTCCTTGATTTGGATGCCGCTCACCATATTTTTACTGATGATGTCTTCATCGCCGTCTTTGACGGTTTTGAGGGCTGCGAGGATGCTATCTTGTGTAATTTCGGCCATGAAGTACCCCTAAAGTGACTACTATATTTCGTGTGGATTGTTGCGAAGGGGCAGACTACACTCCCCGCGCTTTGCATCTGAAAGCAGGTCTAGCATCCGGATGGATTAGACCTTAAATATAGAAGGCTTATATAATATAGAAGGCTTATATATATGAAAGCCTTCTGTTGTTTAAAGGCATTTAGTTTTTTTATAAGCCGGTGGAAAGCCGGTTAACCAGGGCAGGAAAGGATTACGGTAGATATGGCATGGAATCCGCACGGTGGAGGTCAAGGCCCCTGGGGCGGCGGTGGCGGCGGTGGCGGCGGTGGCCCCACAGGACCGCAACCCCCTGATATCGAGGATATGCTCCGGCGCGGCCAAGAGCGCTTTAAAAACATCATGCCCGGTGGGTTGAAGACATCCCGCGGCATTTTACTGATCGTGATCGCTCTGTTGGGCATTTGGCTTGCGAGTGGCTTTTACCGAGTTGATGCCGCGCAACAAGGTGTTGTGCTGTTGTTTGGTAAGAAATACAGCGAAACCGGACCAGGCCTGCATTGGTTTTTTCCGTCGCCCATCGGTACGGTGTTCACACCTGATGTGGAAAAAGTTCAACGCACGGACATCGGTTTTCGCGGTAGCACGACATCGGTCAGTGCAAAGCGTAACGTCTCTGAAGAAAGCCTGATGTTGACCGAAGATCAAAACGTAGTCGATCTCGATTTTTCCGTGCAATGGAAAATTAAAAACGCGGCGGACTTTCTTTTTAAGATCCGCGGCCCCGAGGCGACCGTGAAACGGGCGGCCGAAAGCGCCATGCGTGAAGTGATCGGACAAACATCACTGCAATTGGCTTTAACGACTGGTCGTGCTGAGATTGAAACACTGATGCGGAATTTATTGCAAAAAATTCTCGATAGCTACAAATCCGGTATTCTAGTCACGGAAATGAAGCTGCAAGCCGCCGATCCGCCACAAGCGGTGATCGACGCCTTCAACGAAGTGCAGCGTGCGCGTCAAGACAAAGATCGTAAGCTGAATGAAGCAAAAGCTTACGAAAATAAAATTGTCCCGACGGCGCGTGGTGAAGCGAAGAAAATGATTCAAGATGCGACGGCATACAAAGAACGGTTGATTAAAGAGGCCGAAGGTGAAGCGCAGCGTTTCCTGTCGGTTTATAATAGCTTTAAAGCCACGGAAGCGGTTGCCCGTCAGCGGTTGTATCTCGAAACCATGGAAGAAATTTTAAGCGGGGCCAATAAGGTTATTATCGACGGTAAAGGTGGATCGGGTGTCGTCCCGTATCTGCCGTTGCCTGAATTGAAGAAACGTAGCGGAGGAGGGAACTAGTCATGAAATTATCTCTCGCCATACTTGGTCTCGTTGTCATGATCACCGGTGCGGTTTTATCGGGCGCCATGTTTACCGTGACAGAGAAGAATCAGGCCATTGTCCTGCAGTTTGGTAATCCGAAGCGTGTGATTACTGACCCTGGGCTTTATTTCAAAATTCCGTTTATCCAAGATCTTGTTTATTACGATAAACGAATCTTGGATCTCGATCCGCCTTTCGAACAATTAACGCTGAAAGACAAGAAACGGATTAACGTCGATACATATGCGCGGTATCGGATCACGGATCCGCTGGCGTTTTTTACATCGGCACGGACAGAGTCCGGCTTCCTATCTAACTTCGGGCCTATTTTGAATGGTAGTGTTCGGAACGAAATGGGTAAGCACCCTCTGGTTAACCTATTATCCAAAAAACGTGATGATATTATGGAGCTTATTCAGGGTCGTGCTAGTAAGGCTGCCAAGCGTTTCGGCGTCATGGTGGTTGACGTGCGGATCGGTCGGACGGATTTACCGGAAGAAATTTCCAAAAACGTTTATGAACGGATGCGCTCGGAACGGATTCAAGAAGCTAACGAGCTCCGCGCCGAAGGGGATGAAATCAAAATTGAAATCATGTCCAATGCGGATCGCAAAAAAACGATTATCCTGGCCGAAGCAAACAAAAAATCTCAAATTTTACGCGGTGAAGGTGAGGCCGGTAAAACCAGCATCCTCGGTCAGGCCCATAAACAGGGTAGGGAATTTTTCGACTTCATCCGATCCATGGAAGCCATGCGCAAAGGTCTCAATGCGGATGACACCAGTTTGGTTCTATCGCCTGATAGCGAGTTTTTCCGTTTTTTCACGAACCCCTTGGGGCGTAAAAAGATGGGTAAACAATAAGGTTGTCAGCCGATCCCTGGTAAACATGAGTCCGTAATATGACGGATTTAATTACCGCCCTCGGATTGGCGCTTGCGATTGAGGGCATCCTCTATGCGCTGTTTCCCGATGCCATGCGCAAGATGATGGCGCAAATTCTTTCTCAACCGCCGGCGGTCGTCCGAACAACTGGTTTGATGGCCGCCGCTGCCGGGGTGGTGGTCGTGTGGTTGGTCAGGGGTTGAAAGCTTACTACGTTAGGCTTAAATCGCAGGTGTGATCAGGAGCGCAATAAAACAATGAAACGGCACATGAGAATTACCGGAGATACCCTAACATATCTTGCCCGGGAGGCCATTCCCCGCAAGCTATTGGCTGGTTTATTGATGATCGGCGTTCTGGCGGCATCCATGCCGGCGGAGGCGCGTCCAGCACCGAAGTCCTTTGCTGATCTTGCCGAAAAATTACTGCCTGCCGTCGTTAATATTTCCACCACACAAAAAGTTGAGGGCCGGGGCGGTGTCGAAATTCCGCAACTGCCACCGGGATCGCCA
>Ga0181579_10000122_pt1 | contig 52431 bp, 45 predicted proteins | sample 071ome_24_FD_132996 | JGI IMG/M metagenome (GOLD analysis project Ga0181579, IMG submission 132996) | Coastal salt marsh microbial communities from the Groves Creek Marsh, Skidaway Island, Georgia - 071402CT metaG (megahit assembly) | ecosystem: Environmental > Aquatic > Marine > Intertidal...
GTATCCAGAGCCCCATGCGGGGCTCACCAACGCGCCTGCGCGCCTGCCATAGCCGGGACATGATCAGCAGATGCGCCAGACCGGCGCCGGCGAAGTAAAACACCACGCCATACCGCCTGAGCCAGCGGTAGATGTCCCCCTCGGTTCCCAACCAAACCGCATAAACCAGAAAGAAAAACGTACTGATCAGCCCCAAACCGACCACAGCCGAGGACAGGGGTTGTCCGTCCGGGATAACCCGGTCAACCGCATCCGGGGTTTCACGCCAAGCCAGCATCATGAACACAGCGCAAGGCAGCGCCAGCAGCTTGAACAGCCACAATCCAGGGCCGGACCGCAAGCCTCGACTGACCGACTGGCAGCCCTCCAGGTAGGGGAAACACAGATCGGCGCCGGACGTCACATTGATCAGGTAAGCCAGGTTAACCGCCAAGACCGGCAACAGCCCCGCCCATAGCACCAACCGCTTTGGCGCCATGGTCATTTACCGATACAAAAGTCGGCGAAAATGGCGCCCAGCAGATCGTCCGGCAGGAACTCACCCGTGATTTCACCCAACGCGCGTTGCGCCAGGCGTAATTCCTCGGCCAGGGTCTCCGCCGCGGAAAAGCCGGTCAGTTGCTCCCGACCCTGCCGCAGATGGTCGCGCGTTCGCTTCAAGGCCTCAACGTGCCGCGTCCGCGCGGAAAAACTGCCATGGGCTACGCCCTGCGCGCCCGCGTGCGTGAGCACCGTCGAAATCAGTTCCTCCAGCCCTTCTCCGGTGCGGGCTGAAATAGGTACGCGGCGGTTGCGCGAACCACCGGCCTCGTGTGCGTCTGTACGCTCGGTCTCCGCCCAGTCAACCGCAGCGAGGTCGACCTTGTTGATCACCTCGATGATATCAATGCCCTCTGGAACCTCGCTCAGCAGGGCCTGCTGTGGCGCCATGGGCGCCTGGCTGTCAATCACCAGAAGCGCCAGATCCGCCTCGGACAGCGCGTGCCGGGCGCGTTTCACGCCCTCCGCTTCCACCGCGTCGGTTGCGTCCCGGATGCCCGCCGTGTCGGCAATATGCACAGGATACCCGCGCAACTGAAGCGTCTCGCGCAGGACATCGCGCGTGGTGCCCGGAATATCTGTCACGATCGCGCTGTCACGGCCGGACAGTGCGTTCAACAGGCTGGACTTGCCCGCATTGGGCTGGCCGAAGATGGCGATGGTGATACCATCGCGAAGCAGGTGTCCCTGGTGCGCCTGTTCAATCAGTTCATCTGCGCTGGCCAGGACCGATTCCAACCGCTCATCAACGTCACTGTCGGCGATGAAATCAATGTCCTCATCCGGAAAATCCAGCGCGGCCTCGACAAAGACACGCAGGGTGGTGAGCTGACCCTGGAGGGCTTGCACCCGGTCTGAAAACACGCCCTCCATCGAACGTCGGGCGGCGCGGGCTGCGGCCTCGGTACCCGACTCGATCAGGTCGGCGATGGCCTCGGCCTGGGTGAGGTCGATCTTGTCGTTGAGATAGGCACGCTCAAGAAACTCTCCCGGCCGAGCAGCGCGCGCACCCAGGGCGCTCAGGCGGTCCACCAAAAGCTTAAGCACAACCGGACCGCCATGACCTTGAAGCTCCAGGACATCCTCTCCGGTCAACGAGCGCGGCGCGGGAAAAAACAATGCGATCCCGGTGTCGATGGTCTCCCCGCGCGCGTCCTGGAAGTGCGCCATGTGCGCGTGACGGGCTTTGGGCTGGAATCCCAGTACCTGCGTCGAAATGTTGCGGGTGCCCGGGCCCGAAATACGGATCACCCCAATGCCGCCGCTACCGGATGGCGTGGCAACGGCAAAAATGGTGTCTTTCGCGATGTCTTGCATCATCGCTTCATTATGGCCCCGGCTGTTCGGGACCGAAAGGCGTGAAAATCAATCGGCCGCGGCTATTTTGCGTGTGATATACCACTGCTGCGCCAGCGAGAGCCCGGCGTTGGTCGCCCAGTAAAGCACCAGGCCTGCCGGGAAAAACGCGAACATCACGGAAAAAACCACCGGCATGGCGTTCATCATTTTGCGCTGCAGCGGATCCATACCGGCCGTCGGCGTCAGGCGCTGGGTCAGGATCATGAAAACGGCGTTCAGCGCGGGAAGAATGAAGTAGGGGTCGCGCTTGGACAGGTTGTCGATCCAGCCCACAAACGGCGCCTGGCGAAGCTCAACGGATTCCAGGAGCACCCAGTACAGCGCAATGAATATGGGGATCTGAACCAGAATGGGCAGACAGCCCCCTAGCGGGTTGACCTTCTCCTTCCGGTACATTTCCATCATCGCCTGGCTCATTCGCTGACGGTCATCGCCATAGCGTTCCTTGAGCGCTTCGATGCGTGGCTGGAGCTTGCGCATGCGCGCCATCGATTTGTACTGCGCCTCGGTCAGCTTGAAAAAAGCCAGCTTGATCAGCACGGTCAGCAACACAATGGCCCAGCCCCAGTTACCCACGAAGCTGTGAATGTGGGAAAGCAGCCAGAACAGCGGTTTGGAGAAAACCGTGAAAATACCGTAATTGACCGTGTGTTCCAGCCCGGGGGCAATATCCTGCAGCTCATCTTGCAGCTTGGGTCCAACGTAGAGCCTGCTGCTGAACTCGTGCGTCGTACCCGCAGCGACATCCGTCACCGGGGAAACGGCGCGTGCGATATACCTCGGCAAGCCACCGGGGTTAAATTCCTGGGTGGAGTAGGCATTGGTCTGCCCAGCCGGCGGAATCCAGGCCGCGAAGAAGTAATGTTGAATCATGGCCAGCCAGCCATTGGCAACGCTGCGTTGATACGGGTCCGAGACCACGTCATCAAAATCGATCTTTTCGAATTTTTCGTCGGGGCTGTAAAAGCCAATCCCCTTAAAGCTGTAGCGGCCGGGATCATTCAACCCGCCCTTATCCTCGTCGGGGGCGACCGCGCGCTGCATTTGCTCATAACGGCTACCGGACCACGTGGCCGGGCTGTTGTTGGTCAGCGTATGGCGCACCTCTATTTCGTACAGACCGCGCCCGAAGATGAAGGTCTTGGTGACTTCGAGGCCGCTGTCATCTCGCCATGTCAGGGGAACCCGCAGCTCATCGGCGCCCGCCGTCAACTCATAAAGCGCAGTATCCGATTGATAGCTGCTGGTGTGGTTGGGCGCAGCCTGTCGGCTAAGCAGACCCGACTGGGCAATGAAAAATTCTGCGCCGCGCTGACTGAACAGGTGCACTTTGACGTCCGGCGACTCCAGCTCCTGTGGGTAATTCAGCAGGAGCGCGGACACCACCGAACCGCCAACCGGGTCGATTTCAATATCCAGTACGTCTGTCACCACCCGGATGGTTGGGTGCTCGGCTCTCACCGAGTGGGCTCCCGCCGGGCCGCTGTCAGTAGCCGCCGCCGTCGGGGCCGACGGCAGTTGGGCACCCGAAGCCGGAGCGTCATCGGTCGACGGCAGGGCCGGGTCAACGGCAGGAAACGCCTCCGCATCGCCCGGCACGCTGGCAGGATCAAAGGTTTCAACCGCTGAGGCGGTGCTTCTCGGCCCGTAGTCTCGCTGCCACTCAACCCAGAGCAAGTAGCCCAGGAATACCAGTGTCATCAGTAAAACAGGACGCAAATTGGCCATCATTCTCAGTTACCTGTTGCTTTCCCGGCGTCAACGCTATGGCCGACCGCCTGTTGCGCGAAACGATACTGCTCTCGCCAGTGTGCTTCCAAAGACTCAAACAGCCTGGCGTTGGATATGGTGGCAGCCGCTGGACTGGGCAAGACCACGAAATCACGCGACGCGCCGTCCGCGAATTGGGCCTGATGAGCCCTGAAGCTCTCGCGGATGAGTCGTTTTAGACGGTTCCGCCCCACCGCTCGTTTACTGGCACGCCTCGATACCGCCATCCCCAGTCGGCTGTAGTGCAGCTCGTTGGGTCTGCCAAGCACCTTGAAGTATCTGTCTCGGGAAACCCTGGGCGTGGCGAAAACCGCGCCGAACTGCCCGGAACCGCTCAACCGTCTCTGGCGAGGAAGCTTCATCGGTGGCAACTGGCCTCAAGCAGGACCAGGCAGGAGTACTGGCTTTTCAGCCCCGGGCTGTTTCACCCGTGGCCAGCAGCGACGAGTCAGGCGGACAGGCGTTTGCGGCCCTTGGCTCGCCGTGCGTTAATGACGGCTCGGCCACCGCGAGTAGACATGCGGGCGCGGAAGCCGTGCCGGCGGGCACGCTTGAGTCGGCTTGGCTGGAATGTACGTTTCATTTCACTACCCTCAACCTGGATTCAGTAGACCGCCAGGTTTTCAGAAGGCGGTCGAGACAAGAGGCGAAGTGTATCGAGAATACGGCCTTCATTCAAGGCTTTGCCCCGCTGAGCGCAGGACGCGCAAGCAACGCTAGTCAAGTTATCCACAGGACGGTAGACTTGACCGGCAGCCGGTCTCGTTAAGCAGCCAAAATTCAGGAGCGCGCGTTCCAACCCCATGTCTGAGTCGATCTGGAATCACTGTCTGAAGCACCTTGAAAGGGAGCTTCCCGCTGACGACATCAATACCTGGATCCGTCCGCTCAGGCCGGTCTTCGAGCAAAACCAGACACATTTGCTCGCACCCAACGCATATATCAGGGACCATATCGCGACCCACTACCTTGAACGCATCCGGGACATCTTCGAGCACCTCGGCAAAACGCGGGAGGGGGTGTTCGTCGAAGTCGGCATTGAGAGGAGCGCCAGGCCGGTGGAGGACAGCCAGCCCAAGCGGCAAAAACGCCCCGCCCGGGAGTCCGGGCTGGACGAGCGTTATCGCTTCGACAACTTCGTTCGCGGTAAATCGAATGAACTGGGGTACGCCGCGGCGCTGCAGGTGGCACAAAAGCCTGGCAGCGCCTATAACCCGCTGCTGCTTTATGGCGGCACCGGCCTGGGTAAGACCCACCTGTTGCATGCCGCCGGCCTGTTGATCCGCGAGCGTAACCCGGCGGCGAAAGTGCTTTATTTGCACTCAGAGCGTTTTGTGTCGGAAATGATCCAGGCGCTGCGGAGAGGCTCCATCGACACGTTCAAGAATCATTATCGCAGTGCGGAAGCCTTGCTCATTGACGATATTCAGTTTTTCGCCGGCAAGGACCGCACGCAGGAAGAGTTTTTTCACACCTTCAACGCGCTGCTGGAAAGCAAACAACAGATCATCCTGACCTGCGATCGATACCCCAAGGAGGTCGAAGGCCTCGAAGCCCGTCTCCGATCGCGCTTTGGTTGGGGTCTGACAGTCGCCATCGAGCCGCCTGATTTCGAAACCCGGGTGGCGATTTTGCTCAACAAGGCCCAGGAGCGCGGAATGCAGCTCGACGAGGCCGTCGCGTTCCTGATCGCAAAGCGCATGCGTTCCAATGTTCGCGACCTCGAAGGCGCACTCAATACGCTCTTTGCCAATGCCAAGTTCAGCGGCCGGGACATCACGGAGCAGTTTGCCCGCGAGGTTCTGCGCGATCTGCTGACCGTGCATGACCGGTTGATCACCATTGAAAACATCCAGCGCATCGTCAGCGAGTTCTACAAAATTCGCGTGTCTGATCTGCTGTCACGGCGCCGCACACGGACCATTGCCCGGCCACGTCAAATGGCCATGGCCTTATCCAAAGAGTTAACAGAACACAGCCTGCCGGAGATTGGCGACGCTTTTGGCGGGCGCGACCATACCACGGTGCTCCACGCATGTCGTAAAATTGAAGAACTGTGCGATACCGACGGCAAGATTCGCGAGGACAAAGCCAGGTTGCTACGAGAGTTGACAACGTAGTTGTGGATGTCATCAGGTATAACAACACGGGGAAGTTGTGGATAACCCCTGGATAAAATTTGAGGCCGATATCGCACACAGCTTATGCACAGGCAGTCCCCGCGGTGTACAGGATTAGATTTCAGGCAAAGCATTGTTTATATTGGTGAAAAACACCTTTTCAACACATGCACAGGCATCAATTACTACTGATTTTTAAATATAAGATAGATTTAAAATCATTAAGGACCCGGACATGAAATTCAGCATCCAGAGAGAATCCTTCCTCCAGCCCCTGAGCCAGGTTGTCGGTGTGGTTGAACGCAGACAAACCTTACCTGTACTGGCCAACTTCCTTCTGGTGGCCAGGGACAACACGCTCGCGGTGACGGGCACGGACATGGAAGTGGAGCTGGTGGGGACCGTTTCCGCCGAGGTGGCGCAGGAGGGTGAAATCACGGTGCCGGCGCGCAAGCTTCTGGACATCGTTAGAGCGCTCCCTGATGGTTCTGCGATCACCTTTTCGGTGAGCGAAGAAAAAGCCACCATGATGGCTGGACGCAGCCGCTTCACGCTGTCCACGCTACCGGCAACCGAGTTCCCCGCCACGGACCACGTGGAAACATTGGAAGAAGTTCCGTTGCCTGAGAACGGGCTGAAGCAGCTGCTGGATAAAACCGCTTTCGCGATGGCCAACCAGGACGTTCGGTACTATCTCAATGGCCTGTTGCTGGATTTCCGCGGCGGCGCACTCCGCACCGTGGCGACCGACGGGCACCGGCTGGCGGTTTGCGATTACCACGACAAATCCGGGCTCGAGCAGGACCGGCAGGTCATCGTGCCCAGAAAAGGTGTGATGGAACTGGTCAGAATGCTGACGGATGAGAAGAAAGACGTTGTGACACTGGCGCTGGGGCGCAATCACGTGAGACTGGCCAAGGAAGGCACGAAATTCACGTCCAAACTGATCGATGGTCGCTTTCCTGACTACGAGGCTGTGATACCCGTAGGCGCGGACAAGCAAATCCTGGTTGACCGGGGCCCGTTCACCCAGGCGCTGCAGCGAGCGGCCATTTTATCCAATGAAAAATACCGCGGCGTCCGCCTTGAAGCGGCGGCGGGCGTTTTGAAAATCATCGCGCACAACCCGCAGCACGAAGAGGCGATCGAGGAGATCGAGGCCGAAATGAACTTCGATTCGTTGGCGGTGGGCTTCAATGTCACCTACCTGCTGGATGCCTTAATGGCGATAGAAACAGAACAGGTTTCCCTGGAGCTGAAAGACGCGAACAGCAGCTGCCTCATCTCGGCGCCGGATTCAGATCTCAACCGGCACGTGGTCATGCCCCTGAAACTGTAGTTTGCCCTGGCCTCGATGCCCACCCCGGCAGCGTGAGGCAGCGAACGAAGCAAAAGCGTCTTCTTACGGCAAAATTTGTTAATTAATTCCTTAAATATCAATAACTTGAGGAATATCAGCGGCGCGGATATCGATGCTGATTCCTGCCTGAACTTCCTGGTGGGAGACAACGGCGCCGGGAAGACCACGGTTATTGAATCCTTGATGATACTCGCCAAGGGCCGCTCTTTTCGCACCGGACAGGTCGCTTCACTGATTGGGCCCCACGCGGACCAGTTTTTAATCAGCGCGCGGATCAGTGAACATACCACTCGAACCCTCTCTCTGGGGCTCGAGCGATCTGCAGGTCACTGGCGAGCGCGCAAAGACGGGCAAGAAGTCAAACAGCTCAGCGAGTTGTCAGAGAGCCTTCCCCTGGTGCTGCTCGAACCGAACAGTCATTTACTGGTCAGCGGGCCGCCAGACGGTCGCCGGCGTTATCTGGACTGGGGTGTGTTCCACGTGGAACATGGTTTTCTGTCCACCTGGCGGCGTTACTCGCGCGCGATCAGGCAGCGAAATGCGGCATTGCGAGGGGGTGATGCCGCCATGGTTAAGAGCCTTGATCCCTTGGTGGCAGACCTGGGCGAGCAGATACATCAACTCCGACAGCAGCAATTAACCGTCCTGAAAGAGAAGCTCCCGCCTTTACTGACCGGGCTTTCACCGCAATTGGGTGAAATTACGATGCGGTATCAAAAGGGGTGGAGTGGAGATGGTCTGCGCAACGCATTGGAGCAGGCCATGTCGCGTGATCTCGATCGGGGCATGACGGGGCCGGGGCCCCATCGAGCGGATCTGACCTTTCGTTCCGGAGCACATGCCGCGCGCGATTCCCTATCGCGTGGCGAAATGAAAATACTGGCGACCGCCCTGATGCTGGCTCAGGCCGAGTCGATAGCCGCTACTGGTATCACACCTGTTCTGTTGCTGGATGACCTGGCATCAGAGTTCGACGGACGCCACCAGTCCAATGTGGTCAGGACAGGTCTGAACAGTGGCGCGCAAATTTGGGTGACAGGAACCACGCTGGACGAACGTGTTATCAGCGAAGCCGCCAGTGCACGCGTGTTCCACGTGGAACACGGCGCTGTCACAGTTGCCTGACAGGGTAGTAAAGCCCTGAAAGTGGTATAATTACACCCGTCTCGGGCGCCACAGAGCCGTGGCGCCAAACCCAGTATTCTTTGAATGGGCACCGGACAGATTTCCGGCAGCCCCTGCAATCCGGAAGGGTGCTTCATGAGTGACCGTAAAGATTACGACTCCAGTAGTATCAAGGTTCTAAAAGGCCTGGACGCCGTGCGTAAGCGGCCCGGGATGTACATCGGTGATACCGATGATGGAACCGGCCTGCACCATATGGTGTTCGAGGTGGTTGACAACTCGGTTGACGAGGCCCTTGCGGACCACTGCGACCAGATTGACGTCATGATTCATGTGGATGGCTCTGTCAGCGTGAGTGACAACGGTCGGGGCATCCCGGTGGATATGCACGAGGAAGAGGGCAGATCCGCGGCCGAGGTCATCATGACCGTGCTGCACGCCGGGGGTAAGTTTGACGATAATTCCTACAAAGTGTCCGGAGGTCTGCACGGTGTCGGTGTTTCAGTCGTCAACGCGCTCTCCGATACCCTTGAACTGAAAATCCTGCGCAACGGGCATGTCTGGCGCCAGACTTACCATTTGGGCGTGCCTGAAGGCCCGCTGACCCAAACCGGTGACAGTGAAAGCACCGGCACATCCATTCGCTTTTTGCCCAGTGAGCAGATTTTTTCTAACACCGAATTCCACTATGACATCCTGGCTAAACGCCTGAGAGAACTCAGTTTTCTCAATTCCGGGGTACGCATCAGGTTGGAGGACGAGCGTTCAGGAAAATCAGACCTTTTTGAGTTTGAGGGCGGAATCCGGTCTTTCGTCGAGCACCTGGCGCGCAAGCGTACGCCGTTGCATGCCACCGTAATGCACTTTTCGGGTGAAACCGACGGGACCGGTGTGGAGGTCGCGCTGCAGTGGACCGACGCTTACCAGGAAACGGTGTTTTGCTTCACCAACAACATCCCGCAAAAAGATGGCGGAGCGCACCTCGCTGGCTTCAGGGCGGCACTGACACGCACCATCAACCAGTACATTGAAGAAAGTGGCGCCGCCAAGAAAAGCAAAATCAGCATGACGGGGGACGACGCACGTGAGGGCTTGATCGCGGTGCTGTCCGTGAAAACACCGGACCCAAAGTTTTCATCCCAGACCAAAGACAAGCTGGTTTCATCAGAGATCAAGCCGGTTGTTGAATCATTGGTCACCAGAGAGTTGAAAGATTTCCTGATGGAGAACCCAACAGAAGCCAAAACCATCACAGCCAAGGTGGTGGACGCGGCTCGGGCGCGCGAGGCCGCCAGAAAAGCGCGCGAAATGACGCGGCGAAAAGGCGTACTGGATGTCGCCGGGCTTCCTGGAAAACTGGCGGACTGTCAGGAAAAAGATCCGGCGCTGTCAGAGCTTTTTATCGTCGAGGGTGATTCAGCGGGCGGGTCCGCGAAACAAGGCAGAAACCGTAAATACCAGGCGATCCTGCCCCTTAAGGGCAAGATCCTGAATGTCGAAAAAGCCAGGTTTGACAAGATGTTAGGGTCTGCGGAAGTCGGAACCCTGATCACGGCATTGGGTTGTGGCATTGGGCGTGATGAGTTCGATCCGGACAAGCTGCGGTATCACCGGATCATCATCATGACCGACGCGGATGTGGATGGTTCGCATATTCGCACACTGCTGTTGACCTTTTTCTATCGTCAGATGCCTGAGCTGATCGAGCGTGGTCACATCTATATTGGCCAGCCGCCGTTATACAAGATCAAACATGGTAAGCAAGAGCACTATCTGAAAGACGATACCGAGCTGAATGAGTACCTTCTGGCCCGCGCGCTGGACAATGCCACGCTGGTGACCGCGGCTGAAGCGCCTGGCGTGTCTGGAGAGGCGCTGGAAAGCCTGATGAGAGAATACATGGCGGCCAAGGAGGCCAGCCAACGCATCGGAAACCGGCATGAGTACCGGTTCCTGGAAGTATTGATTGATGCAGAGCGTTTCTCGCAAGAATGGGATGCTGAAAAAGTGGCTGCGTGGTGTGAGCTGATCAGTGATCGTATGAACCAGGGCACCCCGGGCAGTGTGGAGTATCAACTCAGCCCAATAGAAGGGGAGGAAGGGCTTGACCTGCTGTTGCTCAAGCGAAACCACGGCGTGGTTGAGGAGCGGGCCATTCGCCGTGACTTTTTCCGCTCACCGGAATATCGGCTGATTGGGCGGCTGTCGGAGAAGCTCTTTGGCTTGATTCAGGCAGGGGCGTTGGTGCGAAGAGGCAGCCAGGAGCAGGAGGTCAAAGATTTCCGTGAGGCACACGAATGGCTGATGCAGGAGAGCCGGAAAGGGCGCTCTATTCAGCGCTTCAAGGGCCTGGGTGAAATGAATCCTGATCAGCTCTGGGACACCACGGTCAATCCTGAGACAAGAAGACTGCTGCAGGTCACCATCGAGGACGCGTATGTCGCCGACGAGATCTTCTCCACCTTGATGGGGGATGAGGTAGAGCCGAGAAGGGACTTTATAGAATCCAACGCGCTTGAAGTTTCTAACCTGGACGTCTGACACCCAGGCGCTGCCAGGATGGCCGCGCCAGATCCCCGGAAAAGCTTCAACCCTATGATTGTATTGGCTTTATTTCCTCAATCAGCTGGCTGATGCCCTTAGGCGAAGCGGTGGTATCCAGGGTATTCAGCCCCAGCCGAGCCGCTGCTTTTATAAAGGGCTTGCTTCCGCTTAACAGGCAGGATTCGTGGGCTTCCAGGGCGTAACGGCGAAGAATGTCCTGTAATGCGCCTCTTCGGTTTCTGTCCTGGGTTAGCAATGAGCGGGCCACGTAGTAAACACCGTCGAATTCGCCACCCATCCGACGCATGCGGTCCTCGATTCGGCCCTGTTCTTCCATGGCGTCGTCTACGCTGCCTCTTGTGGGCACCCAGTGATCCGGCGCGGATGCTGTCAGCAGCATCAACACGCCCCGGCGGTTGAGATTAGCCAGTTGCCGGTAAACAAAATCTCCGGATGAAGACCCGGCCAGGGCCGTCAGAAGATCCCTGCTGACAATCAGCAAACGGCAGGCGTACTCGGTCATCCCGCCCTTGAAAGGTCAGCGACCCGGTCAAACAGCGACTTCAGGCGTTTTAACAGCGCCAGGCGACTGTCGCGCAAGGCCTCATCTTCCACCATAACCATCACATGCTCAAAGAATTGGTCGATGGCCCCGTGCAGACCCGCCAGATCCGCCAGGGCGACCGAATAATCTCCGGCGGCAAACATCTCTGGAAGCGATGCCTCAAGCCGGCTAACTTCGTCGAAAAGAGCCTTTTCTTCGGCTAAAACAAGCTTATCTGGGTCTATTGTGCTCGAAAACTCGACATCTGCCTTTCGCAGGATGTTTCCGATGCGTTTGTTGGCTGCAACCAGGGCCTCCGCCTCTGGCCGCTGGATGAACGCGCCGAGCGCGTCAATGCGCGCTTTTAGGTCGCTCAAGGTGCTCAGCGGAGCCGCCAGCGCCGCATTGACCAGCCGGGTATCCGCGCCGTTGTCCCGGAAATACTGTCGGGCGCGGTCAAGTATGAAGCCGCGAACATCCAGCAAAACATCGGGCGATACCGTCGTAAAGGGTGCCATGGCGTTGGCGCCCAGTGCCAGCAGCTGGTCCAGATTGAGGTCTAGCCGGGTCTCTGTAAGAAGGCGAACCGAACCAAGCGCAGCCCGGCGCAAAGCGAACGGATCCTTGTTGCCGGTAGGCTTCAAGCCCGCGGCAAAGATACCCACCAGAGTATCGACCCGGTCTGCCAGGGAAACCACCTGGCCCAGCGGGCTTGATGGCAAGTCATCACCGGAAAACCGCGGCTGGTAATGCTCGGAAACCGCCTGCGCAACCGCCGCTGGCTCTCCTGAATCCAGAGCATAGTATCCGCCCATGGTGCCCTGCAGTTCGGGAAACTCCCCGACCATCTGGCTGACAAGATCGCATTTGCACAAAAGCGCCGCGCGCGCTGCCTGCTCTTCGTTTTCCCCGGAGATATCGGCTATCTTCTTCGATAAATGGGCCATCCGAGATGATTTGTCGCTAACTGTGCCTATACTCTTTTGGAACACCACACGTTCCAATGCGGTACGACTGGCCTCAAGAGGTTGTTTTCGATCCTGTTCCCAAAAAAACTGAGCATCGGCCAGCCGGGGGCGGATTACGCGCTCGAAACCTTGCCGCACTGCGTCAAAGTCGCGGCTGTCCAAATTGGCCACAGCGATGAACCTGGATTGCAGTTTGCCGCTGTTCGGGTCCAAAACAGGGAAAAACTTCTGGTGGTCTTCCATGCTCGCGATCAAGGCCTCCTGCGGCACCTCCAGGAACCCATCCTCGAATGAACAGGCCACGGGTACCGGCCATTCAACCAGGTTGTTGACCTCGGCCAAAAGGCTGTCGGTGATCCGCGCCTCACCACCTGATTCAGCACCGATGTTACTGACTGCATCTCGGATTCGTTGTTTACGCACTGCGGGATCTACGAGAACACTGGCCTGTTCGAGCGCCTCGAGGTAGTTCGCCGCCTGATCGAGAACGACGGGGCCGGGGTGGTGAATTCGGTGGCCAAAGGAATGGCGGGCGGACTGTTTTCCAAACAGGCGACCGTCAATGAGACGATCTCCGTGCAGTATCACCAGCCATTGGACGGGCCTCACGAAGCTGAAATCATGATCGCTCCAGCGCATGGATTTGGCCACGGGAAGCGCATCCAGCGATTCTTGAAGAATCGGCAACAGCAGCTCATCCAGCGTTTTGCCGGCCTGCTGGACACGCAGATACAGCCATTCACCTTTCTCGGTTTTCAGGGTGTCCAGCTCGGACACCTCGCAGCCCACGGATTTTGCGAACCCTTGCGCTGCGGCCGTCGGGTTGCCGGCCTCATCGAAAGCCGCTTGCAGTGCCGGCCCTCTGCGCTCGATCTCCCGGTCAGGTTGACGGTCCGCGACTGCGGCGATCGTCATGGCCAGGCGTCGGGGGCTGAACAACGGGCGGCTGGCATCTCGATCGAACCCAATGCCTGATTTGTCGAGCCGGTCACAGACGCCGGTAAAAAACGCGGCGGCCAGGCGATCCAGTGATTTGGGCGGCAACTCTTCGCAGCCCAGCTCGATCAGCAGCGTATGGTGACGGGCGTCATTCATGACCCACCCCCTTGGCGCCCGGAAAACCAAGCGCTTCGCGGCTGCTGTAGTAGGCTTCGGCCACCTGACGCGCAACATCCCGAACCCGAAGAATGTATCGTTGCCTTTCGGTGACTGAAATCGCGCGCCTGGAGTCCAGCAAGTTAAAGGTGTGTGATGCTTTGAGCACCTGTTCGTAAGCGGGAAGCGGTAGCCCTGCCTCGACCAGCCGGGCAGCCTGAGCTTCGCAGGTGTCGAACCATGCAAACAGGGACGCTACATCGGCATGTTCGAAGTTGTAGTGTGACTGTTCAACTTCGTTCTGGTGATACACATCTCCATAGGTCACCACGCGCCCGCCCTTGTCTGACCAGACGAGATCAAAAACGCTGTCGACGCCCTGCAGATACATGGCGAGGCGTTCGGTGCCGTAGGTGATTTCTCCCATGATCGGGTTACATTCGAGCCCACCCACTTGCTGAAAATACGTGAACTGCGTCACTTCCATGCCATTGAGCCAGACCTCCCAGCCCAGCCCCCACGCCCCCAGCGTGGGTGATTCCCAATTGTCTTCAACGAACCGGATGTCATGAACTTCCGGGTCGAGCCCAAGCTCGCGGAGCGAGCCCAGGTAGAGCTCCATGATATTTTCAGGAGAAGGCTTGAGAACCACCTGAATCTGGTAGTAGTGCTGTAGCCGATTGGGGTTGTCGCCATAACGACCATCGGTGGGTCGCCGGGATGGCTGAACATAGGCCGAGTGCCAGGGCTCGGGCCCGATGGCCCGCAAAAAAGTCGCCGGGTGGAACGTGCCCGCGCCCACCTCCATGTCGAGGGGCTGAATCAACACACAACCCTGCTCTGCCCAGTAAGTCAACAGGCGGTTGATGAAGTCCTGAAAAGTCATGGGAATCCTGCAAGAAAACTCAGACGCCAGTATAACTAAGGCTTGAAGCGGACTGAAGAAAAGGACGAAGCCTGTCGGCGGAGGTGGGCAAACAGGGGGGGTGGCCCAGCCCGGTCAGTGGTGGTTTTCCTCCCGGGCCACCACGAAGACCACGCCATCAACGCCCGTGACCTTGACGTGCGTACCCGCCGGCAGGTCAGGGCCCTTAACGCGCCAGGTGGAGTCATCCACCTCCACCTTGCCCACCCCGTTTTGAATGGGCCGGTCCAGCGTGAACACCCGGCCTACATACTGCTGGCCCCGCCTGTTGAGATTGGGCTGATCTGACTCAACGGGCCTGGTTTCCCGATACTTTCTCCAGGCCAGGACAGCGATGACCGAAGCGACGGAGAAAATGACCAACTGCATTTCCATCGGCATGGAAGGCAGCACCAGCAATACAAACCCGGTGGCCGCTGCGGCGATGCCGAGCCACAGGAAAAAGAAAGACGGCAAAATCAATTCCAGGATCAACAACAGGCCGGCGATGATCCACCAGTGCCAGAATACAATGTCATCGAGCCAGCCCATTACCGCGCCTCGTTTCCGTCTTTGCCGAGTGTGGCCTTGGCCAACTCAGCGATGCCCGCGAGGCTGCCAAGAACGCTGGTCGCCTCCATGGGCAGCAGCAGGGTTTTCTGGTTGGGGCTTTCGGCGAACGCACTCAGCGCTTCAACATATTTCTGGGCGACAAAATAGTTCACGGCCTGGATATCACCGGTCGCGATGGCCTCTGAGACCATCGTGGTTGCCTTGCCCTCGGCTTCGGCCAACCGCTCTCTGGCTTCAGCGTCGCGAAAAGCGGCCTCTTTACGCCCCTCAGCCTCGAGAATGGCCGCCTGCTTCTGACCATCAGCGCGCAAAATGTCAGACTGCCGGGCGCCTTCCGCCTCGAGAATCGTTGCTCGCTTGATGCGCTCCGCTTTCATCTGCTTGGCCATGGCATCAACGAGGTCCATGGGCGGGCTGATGTCCTTGATTTCGATTCGCGTGACTTTCACGCCCCACGGGGTGGTTGCTTCGTCTACGACGGATAACAGCCTGGCGTTGATGTCGTCGCGCTTGGACAAGGCGTCATCGAGGTCCATCGAGCCCAGCACCGTCCGGATATTGGTCATGGTCAGGTTGAGAATGGCATGTTCCAGGCGGAAGACTTCGTATGCGGCCTTGGCGGCATCCAGTACCTGGAAAAAAACCACGCCATCTACCGTCAGCACGGCATTGTCCTTGGAAATAACCTCCTGGGAAGGAACGTCTAGCACCCGCTCCATCATGTTCACCTTGTGCCCAACCTGATTGACAAAGGGAAGAATGAGGTGAAAACCGGGGTTGAAAGAAGCCCTGTATCGCCCGAACCGTTCTATGGTGTACTCGTAACCCTGGCGCACAATGATAACGGCCTTTCGGACGGTAACAACCGCCAGGACGACAAAAATCAATGCCCAGATCAATGTGCTTTCCATCATCGGACCGTTCCTCTATAAGATGCCGGATTGATGTCCTGTGCGATACTGGGGGCGAGCGCCCCGAGCAAAGCGTGCGGACGTGTTTTCTCCACCCTCAAAGATAGCAAACTTTGCGCCACATGCGATGACCCAGAAGTCATATAGCGCCCAGAACAGGCGATTGAAACATGAGTGAAACGGACGCCATCTATCAAACCGACACCGGTATGTCCGGCCGCTTCGTCTTCGATGAGAAAGTAGTGCAGGTGTTTCCGGACATGATCGGACGGTCAGTGCCAGGCTACGAGTGGGTGGTTCCCATGACCGGCCTGATCGCGCGCCGCTATGCCCAGCCAGGTAGCGTGTTATACGACCTAGGGTGTTCGCTGGGCGCCAGCAGCCTCGCGATGCGCAGCGCGGTCAATGTCCGCCCGGTCAGCATGGTGGCCGTGGACAACTCGGCGGCGATGGTCAAGGCCTTCCAGGAAAAGCTCGGAACGTCACCGGGTGAGATACCCATTGAGATTCGGGAGGCCGATGTGCTCGATACGCGGGTTGAAAATGCCTCGGTCGTGGTGCTGAACTTCACCATGCAGTTCATCGACCCTCAACGTCGTGACGAACTCATCCGGAACATCCACGCGGGGCTCAATGAGGGTGGCGTGCTCATTCTTTCCGAGAAAATACGGTTTGCTGAGGACGCCGACCAGGCCAGGCAAACGGCACTGCACGAGGACTTCAAGCGGGCCAAGGGATACTCCGACCTCGAGATCGCAGGAAAAAGAGCTGCTTTGGAAAACGTGCTGCGGGCCGATACCGAACAAGGGCACCGCCGCCGACTGGCATCTGCCGGCTTCGCCCAGGTCGATCGCTGGTTCCAGTGTTTCAGTTTCTGCAGCTACCTGGCGCTCAAGTGAGCAGTGATATCTACCGGGACCTTCGTGCCAAGGCCGAGGGCCAGGTTGCTTTGCAGTGGCTGCTACCGTTGATTGAGCAGAGCCAGCATGAACTCGACGCGTCCAGGCACGGAGATATGCCACGCTGGCGAGCGGCGCTGGACCGTTTGCCACCGGCAGAGCCTTTGCTGGACGGTTCAGCGGAGGCCCCGGTCCTGGGCCGGCCGGTTGCGGACCAGAGCCGGCTGAAAGCGAGCCTCATGGACCTGCACCCCTGGCGCAAAGGGCCGTTGGATGTGGGCGGTCAGTTCATCGATACGGAGTGGCGGTCGGACTGGAAGTGGTCACGGCTTGCCCCGCACCTTGAACTGTCCGACCGGCTTGTTCTCGATGTGGGTTGCGGTAATGGCTACTACGGCTGGCGCATGCTCGGCGCGGGGGCGGATTGTGTCGTCGGGCTTGATCCCACTTTGGTTTTCGTCATGCAATGGCTGGCTGCACGCCACTATTCCGGCGCCGTCAATAATTTCGTGCTGCCATTGGGCATTGAAGCACTCCCCGAGGCCCGACGATGCTTCGACACGGTGTTTTCCATGGGCGTTCTCTATCACCGAAAAGACGCGTGCGGGCACTTGCGGCACCTGTTTGGCCAGGTAAAACCCGGTGGGCAGTTGGTGTTGGAAACCCTGGTGCTCGAAGGCGACGAGGAGCGCGAACTCCGGCCCCAGGGGCGCTACGCGCGAATGAGAAATGTCTGGTCCGTGCCTTCGGTTCCGCGGTTGCAGCGTTGGCTGCGTCAGGCGGGGCTTCCAGCGGGCAGGGTTCTTGATGTCACACCGACCAGCGAAACAGAACAACGGAGCACGGAGTGGATGACCTTTGAATCCCTTCGCGAATGCCTGGACCCGGAGGATCCGCGCAAAACGGTAGAAGGCCACCCGGCACCGCTGCGGGCGTGCTTGCTGGTGGATGTTCCCGCTTGATTCCGAAAAACGCTGCCAGCCGTCGGATCGGCGTAAATTCTGGAAAATTTTCGTGGCAGGGTGATACCGCGAGCGCGTCGTGATTAAACTTGTGCGCCGATTCATGGTCCATCAAGCGGGCGGCAAGCGCAGCGCCTGAGGAAGAGCATTGATTGATAGCATGATTACGTTGGAAAAAATTTCACGCAAATACCAGGTGGGCGGGCAGACCATACGGGCGCTGGACGAGGTCGACCTGTTCATTGCCAAGGGCGATTTCGTGGCCATCATGGGCCGGTCAGGCTCCGGCAAGTCCACCCTGCTCAACATGCTGGGCTGCATGGACCGCCCGGATGGCGGTCGTTACCTGCTGGACGAGCAGGAGGTGAGCGGAATGGACGATGATGCCCTCTCGGCGGTGCGTAACCGCTACATGGGCTTCATTTTTCAGAGCTTTCACCTGTTACCAAGACTCACGGTGCTGGAAAACGTGTTGTTGCCACGTCGGTACCACGAGTCGGGCTTGAGCGACGAGGACTCCGAGCGGGCGCGAGCGCTTTTGGAGCGAGTGGATTTGTCCAACCGACTGGATCACCGGCCTAACGAATTGTCCGGCGGGCAACGCCAGCGGGTCGCTATCGCCCGGGCGTTGATCAACCAACCCCGCGTGGTGCTGGCCGACGAGCCCACAGGCAACTTAGATTCCAGCACCTCCGACGCCATCATGGACCTGCTGCAGGAGCTCAATCGCGATGGGCAGACCATCGTTATGGTGACTCATGAGCCGGAAATCGCGGAATGCGCGGACCGCCAGATTGTCATGATGGACGGCAAAATTACGCAGGAGGAATCCCGTGCGCTGCACTAGTCTCATTCTTTTGTGTTGTGGTTTAACCTCAGCGGGCTGGGTGAGCGCATCCCCACTGCTGTTGACCGGCGAAGTGTTTTCGCGCGAGGCCCAGGATGTGATTGTCCCACTCACGACCAACTGGCAGGCCCGAATCAGTCACATGGTCCCAGAGGGCACGCTGGTTCGCGCCGGTGAAGTCGTGGTGGAGTTCGATGGCACCGAGGCAGCCAGGGCGATGGAACAGCAGGCGGAGACGGTGCGAACCGAACAGGCGAGAGCGGAGCGCGACGTGGCCAGGCTGGAAAAAGAACGCGCCCAAGCCCGTTTCCAGTTGCAGCAGGCGGAAATCAATCTCAAGCTTGCTAGCATGAAAGCCGAGGTGCCGGAAACCTTGATCGGCGGTATCGAACATGCCGACAACCAACTGGCGAGAGAGCAGGCGGTCACCGCCGTGGAGGATGCACGAAAGCAACTGGCCGACAAGGAAAAAAGCCTTGATGACCGCGTATATCAAGCCGGGCTGGACGATCAGAAAAACGATCTTCAGAACGCCTGGTGGGGTGAAATGCTCGAGAGTTTTTCAATCCAGGCGCTGCAGGATGGCTACGTCATTTACGGCAGCCACCCGTGGACGCGCGCGAAATTCCAGGAAGGCGACACGGTGCGGACGAGTTTTCGGATCGCTGAAGTTGCCAACACTCAAGACCTCGCGGTCAAAGTCTGGATCAACAGCGTCGACCGGCCAAGGGTCAGGCCGGGGGAACCGGTCAGAATCGTGCTGGACGCGATGCCCGAAACCGAGTTTCTCGGCGTTATCCAAACCGTGTTCGACAGTGGCTCGAAGCGCCAGGAATGGGGGGATTCGGTTTATTTTGAGGGCATTGTTACCTTCGACGGCAAGCAGCCTGACGGTCTGCTTCCCGGCATGAGCGTTCTGGTGGAGTCGAGGTCATGAAACGTTGCCTGTTCCCAACCCTGTGGCTGCTCGCGGCCCTGGTGCTGACCGGTTGCAAGCTCGATGGCGGAGACGACGCGGTGACCTCTGGCGATGTCAGTGATGTTGTTGTGAATGTGACCGGAGAGCTTCGCTCCGCCAACTCCCGTTATTTTGGGCCGCCTGCGATTCCGGACATTTGGAATTACACCATTTCATACATGGCGCCGGACGGTTCGCAGGTCCGGGCGGGCATGCCCGTGTTGAGGTTTGATTCCCAGGATCTGATGACCAAGGTTCGGGATAAACGCAATGCCCTGAACGAAAAAGAGAAGGAGCTGGAAAAGCAGGTGATTCTGGGTCGGGAACAGCTGGCGGAATTAAATCTCAGGGTTGAAGAAGCCCGCGCGGCCCTGGACAAGGCGCGCCTGAAGGCGGACATACCCGCTGAGCTGCTGGCCAGCCGTGATTACCGGGAAAACCAGCTGCTGCTGGAGCTTGCGTTGGTCAACCTGGAACTGCGCGAGGAGGAGTTGGCGAAGGAGCAGAGGATTCAACAAACCGAGGAGACCATCCTCGAGCGGGAGACCGCTGTCCTGCAGGCAGAGGTGGCTCAACTGGAAGGTTCAATCGCTTCCATGACCATCAAGGCGCCTGACCAGGGCGTTGTCATTCACACGACCGACCGCCGCAACAACAAGCACAGCGTTGGCGATAATGTCTGGATGGGCCGAAGGGTCATTGAGTTTCCTGATTTGCGCCAGTTGGAAGTGCACCTGGAAGTCCCCGAGCGCGAGTCTGCCAGGATCGCTGTGGGCCTGCCTGTGCGGTTCAAGCTGGATGCGGCGCCCGACCGCACCTTTGAGGGCGAGATCACCCAGGTCGCCTCGGTCGTGCATACACGTTCAGTTAACCAGCCGGCCAAGGTTTTTGATGCCACGGTCACGCTGCATAACCCGGATCCGGAGCTGATGCGCCCGGGCATGAGCGTCAACGCCGAGATCATCATGCGCCGGGCACTCGCAAGGAGCAGCGGCCCATGAAACGAAGCATGCTGCTTGTCCTGGCTGCCGCGACCCTGGCTGGCTGCGGAGCGAATGAAGTGGATTCGGTCGAGACGCTCGAGCTGGCCAGTGAAGTGTTCTCCATTTCATTGATCAGCCGCGGAGAACTTCGCGCGGCTGAATCGACCCCCATTCAGCCGCCGCCCGGCAGCCGTAACCCCCGAACCATCGAGTGGCTGGCCCCCAACTATGGCTGGGTCCGCGAGGGCGAGGTCGTGGCCCGTTTCGACATATCAGACGCGGAGCTGCGCGCCCGGCAGGCCGGGCTGGAAATCGACAAGGTCGATTTACAGGTGCTGGGCAAGGAGCGCGAACTCGAGCGCCAGCTGTCCGAACTGGGTAACCAGCTCGATCTGGTTGAAATTGAGAAACTCATGGCGGACACGTTCACCATTGACAATGAATTGGCGTATTCCCGGTTTGAGATCATCGACGCCATGCGGGACAAAGCCCTGCTGGAATACAAATCGGGGCACTTCGAGGGAAAAAAAGATAACTACAGCGACCTGCAGAATGCGGAGGTCGCCGTGCTGAACGCGCAGCGAAGCACCCAGGAGTCACAGTACCAGGAGCACAAATCCTTACTGGACCAGTTCGAGGTGCGCGCGCCGCACGACGGCTTTTTTGTGTATGAGAAAACGTGGTGGGGCCAGCAGGTGGATGTGGGTTCTACCGTGTTTCCTGCCAACAAGATCGCCAGCATTCCCAACCTGGGGAAAATGGAGGCGGTGCTCTACGTGCTGGAAACCGAAGCGGTGGGCTTGGCGATGGGCCAGGAAGTGACGGTAAATATAGACGCCTTTCCTGGTCGCCCCCTGAGCGGAACAGTCAGCGCGATCAGCGCGACGGCAGCCCCGATTGAACGAGAGAACCCCGTCAAGTACTTCACCGTGACCGTTGGCCTGGACCAATCTGACCCCGAGTGGATCACGCCTGATGCGGCGGTAACGGCGGAAATACATATCACGCGGATTGCGGAGACCATCGCCGTGCCCAACCAGGCGGTTTTCCAGGACGAGGAGGGCGATTGGGTATTGGTACGTGATGGCGGCAAGCTGGTTCGTCAGGCGGTGGAATTGGGCGTCAGGGGCGCCAACCGGTCTCAGGTGCTGCACGGTCTCCAGGCGGGTGATGAAATTGCACTGTTTCCACCGGAGCGGGATGACGTATGAGCCGTTCCGGTTCGTTCAGTCGCGACGCGGTGAAACAGGCGCTGGCGCAGTTGCGCCAACACAAGCTGCGCACGGCGCTGACGCTGCTGGGTATGGTCTTTGGCGTGGGCGCGGTGATCGCGATGCTCAGCATCGGCGAGGGGGCCAAGCAGGAGGCGTTGCGTCTGATCGAGTCCATGGGGCTTCGCAACCTGTTGGTCCAGAGCCGCGATTTCGACCAGGAAACACTGCTGGAGATACGTGAACACAGTGTCGGTCTGTCCCGCAGCGATGTCCGGGCGATTCGCGAGAGCATGCCGAGTGTCGAGGCTGTCAGCGAGGAGAAAAGAATCAAGACCTGGAGTCTGTTCAGCCTGCATGCCTCCAGCGATGCCCAGGTACTTGCGGTCACCGCTTCCTACTTTGACCTGGCCAGCTTGCGGATAGCCGCCGGGAGAACCATCACGCTGGAGGATAACCAGACATTCGCCCAGGTCGCCGTATTGGGCGCCCAGGCGGCGCGGGATCTGTTTCCCGGCATGGATCCGGTGGGGCGCAAGATCAAGGTCAATCACCTGTGGCTGGAGGTGATTGGTGTGTTGGCAGACCGCGACCTCAGCCGGGATGAATTTCAGGGTGTGCGCCTGGGCGGTGATCGCAACCGGGTGTTCCTGCCCCTGGAGAGCGCCTACAAACGCCTCCGCTTTGAAACACTGGAGAGCGAGCTGGACGCCATTCGCCTGCGTTTGGCAGAGCAGGCAGACCCGCAGCGATCAGCGGGCACGGTCAACCACCTGTTGAGCCGGCGTCACGGCAAGCAAAATGATTTCGAACTGGTGATCCCGGCGGCCCTGCTCAAGCAGCAGCAACAAACCCAGAAGATCTTCACGATCGTGATGTCGGCCATCGCGGGCATTTCGCTGCTGGTCGGCGGCATCGGCATCATGAATATCATGTTGGCTACCGTGCTGGAGCGCACGCGGGAAATCGGGCTCCTGAGAGCCATCGGCGCGCGCAAAATCGACATCCAGCAACAGTTTCTGATGGAGTCGGCCACCGTGGCGGGAATCGGCGCGTTCATCGGAATATTTTTCGGGGTGTTGCTCGCTTTCGCCATTCAGCAGTTTGCGGGATGGCCATTCGCGTTTTCCCTCTTCGCCATCATTCTGTCTGTCAGCATTTGTCTGCTCACCGGCATCGTATTTGGTTGGTATCCCGCGCGACAGGCGGCGGATCTGGATCCGATCAGGGCGCTACATGCGGAGTAGCTGCCTGGATAATGCCGACGAACAGCACCACCAGTAAAGCGACCAGAACCAGCACGCTGAGCACAAACACCCGGAAGCGGTTGACCACCACGTTGCCGCCCAGGTGAATGAAGGTGTGCAGGAAACGCAGGGCGACATAAGCCCAGGCCAGGACGATGACCGGCAAACCCTGTTGACCGGTGATAAACGCAATGATGCAGGCGATATAAAACAGCGGCGGGGTTTCCAGCAGGTTGGAATAATGCCTGGATAAAACGCGCAGCCGCGGCAACTCCTCGCCCTGGTAGAGCTCGTAGTACCGGCCATCGGCCTCCCGTCGCTTCACGGCCCCGTAGCGGGCCAGCCCCATCCGAATCAGCACCGCCAGGGTCAGCGCGAGCAGAGCAAAAACCGGGTAAAGAATATTCATGGTCTGGGGTGTCCTTCGTGTTGGAGTGTCGCCGTGATCAGGTTTCGTCAGGTCCCAGCCACTTCTTGACTTTAGGTGCGCGATAATCGTCGAAGCGTCTCAGCAGGGCGTCGGCATGTTCTTCCAGAATCAGCATCTCCCGATACACCGGCTTGACGAATTGCTCCTCGATGGCGTGCTCGAGGAAGGTGAACAGGTGGTCGAAATACCCCTGCACATTCAGCAGCCCGCAGGGCTTTTCGTGAAAACCCAGCTGAGCCCAGGTCAGTGCTTCGAAAATCTCCTCGAAAGTGCCCCAGCCTCCTGGCATGGCAATAAAGCCGTCCGACATATGCGCCATCAGCGCTTTTCGCTCGTGCATCGAATGCACGACATGCTGCTCCGTCAGGCCGGCATGCGCCACCTCTTTAACGGCCAACGCCTCGGGAATGATGCCAATCGCCTCGCCGCCCGCGTCCAGCACGGCATCGGCGATAGCCCCCATCATGCCAACCCCCGCGCCGCCGTAGACCAGGCCAATGCGGCGCGAAGCCAGCCTGCGGCCCAGTTCAGCCGCAGCGTGCAGGTAAACGGGGTTGCGACCAGGGCTGGAACCGCAGTAAACGCAGATTCTTTTCATGAAAGGCCCTCGCGGGCTGATGGCTGAGTGATGGATGTGTTCATGCTCCGGGTGGGGCTACCGATAGCGCTGGGCCGGGTTCCAGTGCTGCGCCTCTGTTCTGACCCAGGTGAGGTACTGCAACCGCGCCATGTAAAGCATGAGCATGTAAACGAAAGCGGGCTTGGTGAAAATGGATAAATCGCCACCAATGGCCCCGGAGGCGCCATCGACTTGATCCCAGCCCTGGCCTTGAAGCTTGAAAGCCACCCAAAAGGAAACAAACATGATGAGCGCGGTCAGGCTCAACCAGCGGCTGGGAATCAGCATGGCCACCACGGGGTTTCTGCTGTCTCCGTAAAGCAGCGGGAGAATCATGAAAACCACCAGCGTGAACAGGCCAAACCCGGCCAGGCCAAGCAGCCCCTGGTGTTCGCTGAGGACGCCGGATAAGCGACCCTCTTCGCCGGCCGCCAGTATCCACAGTGCTGATGCCCGCGAGGTCAGCGTGTGGCCGTCCCCCCACATCATCACCGTCAGAACGATGGCTACCATGATCACGATGCAGATGAACCAGACAACCCGGTCGCGCGTGAGGAACAATGTGCTCCAGCACAGCAGCAAGGACCACGCGAGGCACAGCGCCATCGCAAGGTGAGGAATGCCCAGCAGTCGACCGTCGGTCAGCGGCACTTCTATGAATCCAGGCGCGATGAATTTTTGCAGGGGTGGTGGCAGAAAGAAATACATCACGATGATCAGCAGGCACCCGACACCGGGAAAGACCACGTGCGCCTCCCAACGTCGGTGTAACGCCCACTTGCCCAGGATGGATCGTTGTGAGTTCTCAGTCATCCGGCAAATGGCTCCAAGGTTGTCGATGCAAGAATATCCGGCCAGGGGAACATGGGTCCAGGGTCGAGTTTCCGGCTGACCTTCTTGCCCGGGTCATCGGAGGCCGCTACCAGGGCACGATCCAGCTGATCATGACCCGCAACCCATCGAAGCCCGGGCGCCAGCGCTTTCAGTTGCTCCAGCAACCAGCAAAGCGCCCCGACCTGTTCCTCCGTGTAGGGCTCCGTCATGTCCTGGCTCCGCGAATCATACCAATCTGGCCACCGCCCGCGATTGACCAGTTCGATGCCCACGCTGCGCTCATTGTAGCCGCGCGTGTGGTGGGCAACCCGGCTCACGGGCACCCAGCAATGAACAGAGCCGTCCCGGTCGATGTAAAAATGCCCGGCGTTGCCGGTGCCGCTCTCCGGGTAATGAATCCGCTCGCCGAACTCACGCGCCGTGGTGAGGTCCGGCAATTCCGTGCAGTGGATCACGATGAGATCCAGGGTGGCAGGGTCGCGGCGCTCCAGCCTGGCGGCATAGTCCAGGGGGGCTTCGTGAATGGTCCGTTCCTGGGCGGGGCTTTTTGCCATCCCTGAGTGCTTTGCGCGTGCCTAAGTGGTTTTCGGGTGCCTGAGTGGTGCAAAGGATACCCCAGGCGGAGACACAGGCCCAGCCACCGGGTCAGCCCTGGGCGAGCAGGGCGCGAAGGTCGATGATCGCCGCGTTGGCCCGGGCGATGTAGTTCGCCATGACCAGGGAGTGGTTTGCGAGCGCCCCAAAGCGAGAGCCATTGAGCACCATCGGCGCCCTCAGGGGTTCTTGCGTGGATTCGAGCTCCCTGATGATCTGGCGAAAACTGATGACCGCGTTCTTCTTACGCAGCACCTCGTCGAAATCGGCTTCCATGGCCTTGAGGAAATGAATCAGGGCCCAGGTTGTACCGCGAGCCTCGTAGAAGACATCATCGATTTCCAGCCACGGTGTTTTTACCTCGACCAGCGCGGGTGCGGCGGTCGACTGCCGGGCGTTCGGGTCACCGGACAGGTCCGTGTTCAGGCGCTCCTGGCCGGCGCTGGCGGAGAGTCGCTGAGACAATGAACCCAGCCGCTTTTCAACAATGGCCAGCCAGTCGCGCAGGTTGTCCGCCCGCGCGTAAAACTGTGCCCCCGGCGCGGCCGGGTCCGAGAGACGCGTCAGGTAACGCTCGGTCGCTTCGATGGCTTTGCGGTAACGGCCCTCGGTGTCCGGTGGGATCCAGCGCTCACTGTCGTAATGGAACAGAGGGTCTGCTTCGGCCAGGTCGAGGTCCTCGGTTGACTGGGTCTGAGAGCGGCTGAAATCATTCCGCATGGCGCGCCCAAGATCCCTGACCTGGGTCAGTACGCCAAACTCCCAGTTGGGCACGTTATCCAGGAAAACCCATGGTGGCATGATGTCGTTGGACAGGTAGCCGCCGCGCTTGGACAGGAGCACCTCGACGGTTTCAATCAACGCGGCGGTGGTGGCGTATCCGGTTACCGCCACGTGGCCATGGGCGTCGGCATGCAGCCGAGCCTTTTCGATGGGGTCGAACCGATCAGGTTCGTGGTTGTACCAGAACATCAGAGCTAGGCAGATAACCGCCAGCAGGCTGGGAATTCCGATCAGGAGCTTGTTTCTCATACCCTGCACCATAACACCTCAACCATCGGCGTCATGTGCCTATAGTGGTATCTGCGGATATCCGTTTTCAACCCGACGGGTGGGCGGGTGGAGCTCAGGTTCGGGACTGAAGGGGCTGAATGGCGTCCCTGACCAGTGGGCCAAGGCCCTTGATTTGCTTATCGGTGCCAACAATCGCGGCTGAACCCTGCTTGAGTTCCAGCAGTCGGGTCAGCATTCCGTCAACCTGAAAGGCCGCTCCATCGGTGACCTGGGTTTCCGGCATATAAATCAAGTGAACCGCCCCATCCGCGGTGGCCAGCGCCATGTGCACGCCTCCCCCGTCCGGCGTCGGACACAGCTTGACGACCTGGATTCGTTCAGCGAGTTGTGGGCTGGCGCCAACGCCAAAGCGCGCCAGCACGCTTTGGACTTCATCGAGGTTGGCCTGCCCGGTTGCCCGTGACAGCAGTGAAGCGCCGTCGTGCGCCAGGTGTTGCGCCACGTAGTCCCGAATGTCTTCCGGCTGCCTGATCTGCAGCCAATAGATCGAGGCGGCACCGGCCATCAGCACAACCGTTGCCGCAAGCGCCAGCCAGCGCGGCGCGGCGCGGCGTGGCGGTGTGGAATCAACCATGCGCATGAGTTCATCCTTCAGCGCCGGGTCCGCCGGCACCTCCAGGGCGTCCTGCAGTTTGCGCTCGAAGGCTTCAGCGTCCTGTGCCGCCTGTTCGAATTCCGGCGATGAATGCCGCGCCCGAAGCGTTTCCGGGTCGCGGTTCCACGGGTCTGCCCCCAGCCGCTTTATGAAGTCAGAAAAGTTCATGTACGTTTCCTGTTACACCGTCACCCTGCAATTTCTCTTTCAACTGTTCCCGGGCCCGAAATAACTGCGTCATGACGGCGCTCTTGCTGCTGCCGAGCTGGTCGGCAATTTCCTGGCAGCTGTAGCCCATCACGACCTGCAACAGCAAAGGCTCGCGGTAACGCGGTGGCAGCCGGCTTACGCCGTCCCTCAGAAGCGCGCGCTCGGCGCGCTGCTCCGGACTCAAATCGTTCTCGTCAGGAATCACCGCGGTCTCCATGTCCACTATCGGCAACGACTTACGCTCAAACGTGCGGGCGTACTCCCGTCGCAAAATGGTGATCAACCAGCTTTTTGCTGCCGCGTCGCTCTGCAGGCGGTCAAGCGACCGCCAGGCCCGTAAATAGGTCTCCTGTACCAGGTCTTTGGCCAGGGCCTCCTGGCCGCATAGCCACAGCGCGAAGCGATACAGATCCGAGCTCAGACTGCTGACCAGCCGCTCAAATCGCCTTTTTCGTTCCGCCTCAGACATCAAGACCGGCCGCGGTGCTTAAATCTTTCGCCAAAACGGTGTAGCATGCGGCTCGCCTGATCAGGATCACGAGCGTTTGCAGGCCATTCGGCTACCGTTTGCGGCGGCATGGCCCTGGCATTTCCGGGTGTCAAGGTCGGCTGGTTCACGCCGGCCATCTTAGCGACACAGGGTGGGGCTGGCCACTTTGCCGTGACTAATGGCACTTAATCGGGAAAGCGTCTGGCCGCACAGTGTGCCTTGCCACTGCGGGGCGTACGCCGTACCCTTGACAGTTTCGCGTCAATCCGCCCAGCGGGCGGGCTGGAGTGTGGTCTCATGAGTATGAATTTCGATCGCGCCCGCCATAACATGGTGGAGCAGCAGGTTCGGCCCTGGGAAGTGCTGGACAGTAGCGTATTGGGTCTGTTGGAAACTCTGCACCGGGAAGATTTCGTCCCTGTGCGCCATCGAAAACTGGCCTTTGCCGACATGTGCATTCCGCTCGGTCATGACCAGATCATGATGAAGCCGGTCGTCGAAGGCAGGATGCTGCAATCCCTGGCAATCCAGCCCGATGAGACCGTGCTGGAAATCGGTACCGGCAGCGGTTGGATCACCGCCTGCCTGTCCAGGCTCGCCAAGCGGGTCGTCAGCGTTGAGTTGTACGAGGATTTCTCGGCCGCCGTATTGCGCAGCCTGAAAGAGAAAGAAATCGAAAACGTGGAGCTGGAGACAGGTGATGTGATGCGAGGTTGGCAGCCCGAACAAGCGCATGACGTGCTGGTTGTCACCGGCTCGGTGGAGGCGATCCCCGAGCAGTTTCGCGGCTGGGTTAATCCGGGTGGTCGCATGTTCATCGTCCAAGGCCAGGCGCCGGCGATGGAGGCCACGCTGTGCACCCGGCTTAACGTGTCCGATTGGCGCGAGGAAAGCCTGTTCGAGACGGACCTGCCGCGTCTGATTCATGCGGATGCGCTGCCTGAATTTGAATTCTAGGCGGATTACAAGAAGGAAGCTGGAGTAATTTATGTCCATTAGACTGAAAACGGCTGTCGTGGCCGCGACGGCATTGGTTTCATCATCATCCGCCCTGGCGGTTGATCTGGTGGGGATTTATGAACTGGCGGCGACCAATGACCCGCAGTTGCAAGCCGCGTCTTTCCGTCGCGACGCCACCGGGGAAAATGTCATACAGGCGCGCAGCGCCTTATTGCCTTCATTGAGCGGTTCCGCCGGCATGGGTCGCGGCGACACCGAGACGGACATCGCGGGTATCGGCCGGGTCTCGGAAAACGACATCGACACCCAGACCTGGAGCCTGGACCTGAATCAAACGATTTATGACCATGCCAACTACAAGCGCCTCGACCTGGCTCGCGGCCAGGTGAGCAGAGCTGAGGCGGTCTATCAACAGGCCTACCAGGACTTTCTCGTGCGGGTGGCCGGCCGCTATTTCGACGTACTCACCGCGATCGACGGGGTGACTTTTGCAGAAGCCGAAGAACTGGCCCTGCAGCGCCAGTTCGAGCAGGCGGAACAGCGTTTTGAAGTGGGCTTGACCGCTGTTACCGATGTGCACGAGGCCCGCGCCAGCTATGACAATGCCCGCGCCCGCGCCATTGTTGCCCGGAACCGGCTTGAAGACGCCAAAGAAGGTCTGCGTGAGCTGACGGGACGTTACTTCGACGAGCTTGACCCCTTGCAGGAAGTCCTGCCCCTGGTCGAACCCAATCCGGCCAGCGCCGATGAGTGGGTCTCCATCGCCATGTCCAACAACCCCTCGGTGCTTGCGGCCCAGCGGGCGGTGGACATCGCTGACGCCAATGCGCGTCTGCAGCGCTCCGGACATTATCCTACGCTCTCTCTGAACGCGAGCATGGGCGAATTCACCAACGGTAATTACGTGCTCAGGGATGACCTTCAAAACCCCATCGGCACCGCCGATCTTACCGTGGCGGACACCACCTATGGCGTTCGCCTGAACGTGCCGATTTACCAGGGCGGCTATGTCAGCTCAGCCACGCGTCAGGCCCGCTACGAACTCAGCGCATCTCAGCAGGATCTGGATGCGCAGCAGCGAGCGACACTCAGGGCGACAGAGAATGCCTATCGCGCCGTGATGGCGGGTATCCAGCAGGTAGAGGCGTTCGGCCAGGCGCTGGTGTCTGCAGAGAGCGCCCTGGAGGCCACACAGGCAGGTTTCGAAGTCGGTACGCGCACCATTGTCGATGTGCTGATCGCGGAACAGCGGTATTTTCAGGCCCAGCGTGACAATTCCACCGCTCGCCACACCTACATCGTAGACCACCTGCGGCTGAAGGCAGCGGCCGGCTTGCTCGAGGAAAGCGACCTGCGCAAGGTCAACGAAATTCTCGACTGATTTTCCGGGCGTCGATAAGCCAGCATCAACCGGGGCCACGCGCCCCGGTTTTGCTATGCGCGCCGGATGATGTCGCGCACCCTGTCCATGTTTTGTTCCACGGCGCCTCGACCGCTCTCTACCCGCTTTTTTGCGGCGAGACCGGCGGCGCGCCGCTTGGTCTCGTCCTCGAACCATTCCGCGAGTGACTCGACCAGGTCGCTTTCTGTGTGCAGCCTTCTGCCGCCACCGCAGGACTCGAGCTCCCGGGCGATGGCATCGACATTTTCCGTGTGCGGGCCGAACAACACGGGCTTACCCAGCGCTGCCGGCTCGAGCAGGTTGTGCCCCCCAATGTCGGCAAAGGTGCCGCCGACGAAAGCCACATCGCTGCAGGCGTAGTAGCGCATCAATTCACCCAGCGTATCCACGATGAGGCAGTCGGTGTCCGCGGCGCCTTCATTCCCCTCACTTCTCAGTGAAACGCTGTAACCCGCATTCCGGACGCTGGCAGCGGCCTCGGCGAACCGTTCGGGGTGTCTCGGCGCGAGAATCATCAAGGTATCAGGGTATTGTTGGCGGATTTGCCCGAAGGCGCTCAGCAGCACGGTTTCGTCTCCGGGTCGAGTGCTGCCAGCGGTCAGCACGGGTCTATCAGGCCCCCATTCTGCCCTGAGCGCGGTCGCTTCCTGTTCCAGGGTGGCCGATACCGGCAAATCGAACTTGATGTTTCCGGTCACCGTGGTTCGTTGGGAAGGGGCCCCGAGGGAAACCAGCCGATCGCGATCTTTCCGGGTTTGCGCGCCGACCCAGGCCAGCCCACCCAGGGCGTGCGCGATCAACGGCCGCACCTTTCGGTAGCCGCTCATTGACGACGCGCTCAGCCTCGCGTTACTCATGATCACGGGGACTCCGGCCTGCCGGGCCGCCGCGAACAGGTTGGGCCAGATCTCCGTTTCCATGACGATGAGCAGTCGTGGCTGGACGTGTCTGAACAAACGCCTGGCCGCACCGGGCAGGTCGATGGGTACGAATAAATGACGGACCTTAAGCCCGAACAGTTCACGCGCGCGGCGGGATCCGGGGGGCGTGAAGGTGGACAGGGTGACGGGTACCTCCGGCATGTCTCGCAACAAGGCGGCCACCAGTGGCGAGGCGGCGTTGATCTCGCCCACAGACGCTGCGTGGACCACGACCCCTCCGGTGGGCGTTGGCTCGCGGTAGAAGGCGAAGCGCTCCCGCCAGCGTGAAGTCCAGCCTTGGTCTTTCAGCCCGCGAAACCCAAGGTAAACCAGCATGAAAGGCAGCGCCAGGTACAGCAGCAGGGAGTAGGCTTTGCGCATATCGGGTGTGCAGCGTCTCGCGGCCCGGGGCAGCCCGGATTATAGCACCCGGCCCGGGCCTCCCTTTTTGACATTCTGCCAACAGGCAGGACAATGCCCCCATGAACAATGAGGCACAACAGCGACCCTCCCTGGCCCCCCGCCATTGGGGCGGATGGGCGGCGGTGGCACTGATCTGGCTGCTGGGTAAACTGCCGCGCGTCCTGGCGCTGTGGCTGACGGAAGCCCTGGGGCTGCTGTTGTATCCCATCGCCAAGCGCCGGCGCCAGGTGGCGGAGCGAAACCTGGAGCGCTGTTTTCCTGAGTGGCCGGAGGAACAGCGGCAGGCACTCGTTCGGGAGCACTTCCGTTCATTGGGGCGGATGCTGGCGGAGATGGCCTGGAGTTGGTCCGCGAATGACCGGCGGATCGATCGCATCAGCGAGGTCGAAGGGGTCGAGCACCTGGAGTCGATCCGGCGCTCGGGGCGTGGCGTATTGGTGGTGACTTCGCACAACACCTGCCTGGAAATCGGGGCCCGGATCCTGACCCGACATTATCCTGGAAGCGGTGTCTACCGGCCCCTGCGCAATGAAGTGATCGAGTGGTTTCAGAACCGCTGTCGCGGCCGCTATGCCCGGTCCATGCTGAGCAAGCGCAACATGCGCGCGGCTATCCGCGTTTTGCGCGACGGTGAAATGCTATGGTACGCGCCGGACCAGGACTTCGGCCCCGAACAAAGCGAGTTCGTGCCGTTTTTTGATATTCCGGCCGCCACGCTGCTGGCCACCCACCGGCTGCCGCGAATGACCGGTTGCGCCGTGGTCATGATGTTTCCGCGTTACGATCGAAAAACGCGCCGCTACCACGTGGAGCTGATGCCTGAATTGCAAAACTTCCCGTCCACGGACGCGGTCGAAGACCTTTCCCGTGTGAACGCATTGATTGAAAACAGCGTATTGCGCGCGCCCGAGCAGTATTGGTGGATTCACCGCCGCTTCAAAACGCGCCCTCCGGGTGAGCCGCCTTTCTACGAGTGAGGGGGCTTCCAGGCATCATCGCGCCAGGTGGCCGACCACAGGCCGAGCAGCACCCATATCAGGGAAGACAGGTAGGTCCCGTAAACGGCGAAATGTGAATTGACGGGAAAGAACACCAGGCAGACCGCGAAGGCGAACGGAAAAGCCTCCTGTCGTTGAGCGGGTGACATGCGTCGCCAATAACGCCAGAACAGCAACGCCCCCGCTAAAAGACCAAACATGCCGACGGTGCCCGTGTCGGCCAACACTTCCAGCACGACGTTGTGCGCGTGCAGCGCCCCGCGTGTTCCACCCGAGCGTTGCACGTGGATATCGTCGGCCTCGGCATATTCAAGGTAGGCGGTTTCAAACGCGCGTACACCGACACCATTGACCGGGTGCGCTTCATACATGCGCAGTGCCGTGTGGAAAATGGGTACCCGCAGAGTGGATGCGAAATCCACCGAAGATTCGGAGCCCTCCAGCACCGCCAGGCTCTGCTCAATCCTGTTCTGAAGCAGCGGAGAAGCCATATAGCCCATCAGGATCACCACGACGGCCAGGGCCGGTACCGCCAGCGAAGCGACGCGAAGCTCGCGGTTTTCTCTCTGGGTGATCAGCAGCAGCCCATAGACGAGCAGCACCACCGCCATGACCAGCCATCCGGACCGCATGCCCGCGATGGTCACCGCGCCCAGAACCAACGCGAAGGAAAGCACCCATGCCCAGGACGGCCACCGGCGGCGGGCGTACTCCAGCAGCAGCGGTGACAGCATGGCGAGCGTCGGGCCGTAGAACTGATACTGCCGCAGGAACAGGGCATTCAGCCGGTCACTGTGCATGCTGATGCCCAGCAAATCCGAGCCGAAATAGAGCTGCACAAATCCGTCGAATGCCCAGAATGCCAGCAGGCAGGCGGTCCACTTCAAGACCCGCCAACGCGCGGAAGGTGGCGTCAGCAGCACACCCACACTCACCGCCGCTGCCAGGTATCGCAGCGCCGCCAGGCTTTTCAGCGTGCTTTTTTCTGCCTCGAATGAATCAAAGCTCGACAACACCATCGGCAACCAGTAACAGAGAAACAGCGGGATCAGCACGATGGACACCACCCGCGCCCGCGCCCGATGTGCGGGCGACCGCAGGAGAAAGGGCAGGGCCAGCGCCAGGATTGACAGCGGTATTTCCGGGGCCCGCCCGAACGGCAACAGGGCCACGAAACCGATGACCATCCAGCTTGCCCAATCGGTCTTCAATCGTTTCCAGATCAGCTGCATCACTCGGCTCCTACGTTCATCAGTCTGCGTGCTCGGGAGGTGTCGTCAGTGCCCGTTCCTCGATCACGCGCCGATATAGATCCAGCGTTTGCGCCATCGAATACGATAGCCTGAACGCGTCGCTTGGCGGAACCCGGGGTGCGTTGGACAGGAAGGCCCGTGTTTTTTCCCGCAGGGCGGAGCGATCTTCAGGTGGGACCGCGCCTTCGGGAAACATCTCCGCGAGGGTTTCATGCACCCCACCATGATCCCATCCGATCGTCGGAATTCCCAGGTGAAGGGCCTCTGGCACAATGCGCCCGAAAGCCTCGGGCGGGTCGCTGCAGAGGCTGAACACGATTTCGGAGGAGGCCATCCATTCACGCATGTCGGTCCTCAGGCCGGTGAAAGTGACCTTCTCAACAACGTTGTTCTTCTCCGCCAGCCCTTCCAGTTCGGCCCGGTAGCGAGAGCCGGGTCGGCCAGGGCCGACGATCACCCCGTGAATATCAGGGAATTCGGGGGCCAGGCTTGCCAGCAATTCGATGAATTCCGCGTGACCCTTGTAACGCGACAAGCGCGCGGGCAGCAGCAGCCAGCGCTTACCGCGGAGCTCTGGAAACGCCTGGTATGTCGCCGACTGCCATTCCGGGCCGGGTGTAAAGCCGCTGTGAAACCGGTCTTTGCTGATGCCCCCGTGAATGAATTCCATTCGCTGTGGGTCAGTGGACGGGTAGTGGGTCAGCGTGTGCTCGAGAATGTGCCGGGAGACTGCGATGACCCGGTCGCCACGCAGCATGATGGCGCTGTAGGGGCTGACCGTGTACTGGCCATGAACGGTGGTGATGAAAGCCGGGCGATGCTTCCGCGGGATTTTTCGCAGTGCGAGATAACAAACCCAGGCGGGCAGTCTTGAGTGAGCGTGAACGACATCGGGCCGTTGATCTTCCAGCCAGCGGGCCAGGCGCCTGACGTAGCGCAGTGTCGCCAGCCGCTTGCGGCCAATGGGCCATTCAAGAAACTCGCCCCCGGTTTCCCTGACCTGGTCAGCCAGCGGACCATCGCCGCCGATCACGGTCACGCGGTGACCCTTCTCGACCAGGCTGGCGCTGATTTCGGCGGTGACCCATTCTGATCCGCCTACACTGAGCGAGGCGAGTGCCTGTACGACGTGCATGGGGTCAGGCGCTATCCACAGTCATCACCAAGGGATGTTCGGGGTTGAATCAGTCGACCAGGCGATAATGGGTGCTGCAGTACGGGCAGGTGGCCTCGCCGGTCTTTTCGATGGGCAGAAAAACGCGTGGGTGCGCGTTCCACAGACGCTGCTCGGGGGTCGGGCACGACAGGGGCAGATCTGCACGCCGGACCTCACTGGTCTGTGAGGTGCTGGCGGTTGCCAGGTCTGGGTTCTTCGCATCGGTTGAGTGGGTCACAAAACCTTCTCCGAGTTCGCTTCGGGCACGTATTTTACCTTGAAATCCCATCCGGCGGGTCGTTGTTCAATCTATCATCAGGGCCTGAACCGATGCTGAACCAGTCATCCGCCAGGTCGCCGAGCAGACGGCGGCAGATGTCCACTGCCTCCCGGGTTTCCGGTTGATACCGCCCCGGGTTCCTGGCGATCGATGTCAGATGTCGGGCGTGGCACAGCGATTCCCTTGTCTCACACAAGGTTTCAGCCTCACTCTGGCTGATCCAGCCTGCGGTGGCCAATGCCAGCAGCTGATCGCGGGTCCCGTTATGCTCCAGCACCTCCGGCGAATGGCCGGCGCTCTCCAGGATGCCGAGCTGCGTGAGGAAGTCGATATCCACCAGCCCACCGGGTCCGTGCTTGAATCGGTCTCCGCCCTGGAATTCGGCGCGCATCTTTTTCCGCATCTGGGTGATCTCTGCGCGCAGTGTATCTGTCTCGTGCGCCCGGCCAAGCACTTCTTTTCTCACCGCCCGGAAACGGCGCTCAACGTCCCGGCTACCGGCCAGCGCGCGGGCTCGCGTCAGGGATTGGAGCTCCCAGGTCCATGCTTTTTCCCGCTGGTATTTTTCGAAAGCGCTGATCGAGGAAACCAGCAGGCCCGACCGCCCGTTGGGGCGCAGCCGTGTATCGGTTTCATACAGCCGCCCGGACACCGTCGGGATGGTCAGCAGGCTGATCAGCTTGCGGGCGACCCGCGTATGGAACCGTTCGGGTGAAATGAACGATTCGTCCTGCCCCGGTGAAGCGGCATCCCCGTCGAACAGAAAAATCAGGTCCAGATCAGAGCCGTAACCCAGCTCGCGTGCGCCCAGGCTGCCGTAACCGATGACACAAAGCTCAGACCTCGGCGGGCTCTGGTGTTTGTCACGGACTTCCCGATCAGCCAGGCTGAGGCAAATGTTCAACAGGGTTTCGGCCAGCCCGGTAAGGGTGTGCTGAACCTCCTCGGCGGACAGCGAAGTTTCGATTTCCGCCACCGCCACCCGCAAGCTGGTTGCCTGCTTGAAGTAATTCAGGGCCTGGAGCGCCTCCTCCACGTCATCATGCGAGTCGAGAATGCGATGGCCGGTCTCGTCGAGTTCGCTGCGGCCTGGCAGCAACCGGCCCAGCGTCGGATCGAGCAGTTCATCCAGCAGAGCCGGGTGCCTGATGACGGTGCCTGCTACCCAGTCACTTTCCTCAAACAGGTCGAGCATACGTCGGCAGGCCAAGGGGTTGTGTGTCAACAGCGACAGATATGCGCTGCGGCGAGTGACGCCAAGAATAAGCTCCAGCACGTCCGTCAACGTGTCATCGGCTATCGCACGGCCTTCGAGCTGCTGTAGCAGAATGGGCATGAATGCATGCAGTCGCCTGGACGCGCGTTGACTCATGGACTGGCGGTTCAGGCGCTCCAGGAACCGGGCCATCACCGGATGGGTGCCATCCGGCGGGCCATCGCCACCCAGCGCCAGCTTTCTCCATTGCGCTTGCCAGTGGCCTTCGGCCTGGGTGGCCAAGTGGGCTGATTCCTGATCCGGGCGCCGTGGCTGCAGGTGTTCCAGAAAAAGCGCGCTGACCGCTCGCCTGACTTTCTGGAGTTCAGCCTGTAGCGTATCGACCGACTCGAAACGCATGGCCGTTGCCACGCGGTGCAGGTCTTCCCCGGCCGGCAATTGGTGCGTCTGCTGGTCATGCAGGGCCTGGATCCGGTTTTCCAGCCGCCTCAGAAAACCGTATTGAGCCCGTAAATCCTCGATGGTTTGAGACGCCAGCACCTTGAGTCGATCCAGTGTTTCCATTGCCTCATAGATGGAGGGCGTTTGCAGGCGTGGCTCGCGTCCACCGCGCAATAGCTGGTAGGCCTGCACCATAAATTCGATTTCGCGAATACCACCGGCGCCTCGTTTGATGTCCTGCTCGTGCCCCCGGTGCGCGGCGTCCTGCCTGACCGAAGCATGCATCTCCTGCAGGGCTTCAACGGCGCCAAAGTCAATGTAGCGCCGGTAGACAAAGGGACGGAGTATGGACATCAAGGCCTCGCCTGCCGCTCGGTCGCCAGCGACCGGCCGGGCCTTGACCAGGGCATAGCGCTCCCAGTCCCGTCCCTCGCGCTGGTAGTACTGTTCCATGGCGCCGAAGCTGCATACGAGCGGCCCGGATTCCCCAAACGGCCGCAGCCTTGTATCGACCCGGAAGCAAAAACCATCCTCTGTCACCTCGGACAGGCTGCGAATGGTGTTTCTGGCCAGGCGCAGAAAGAACTGCTCGCCGGGAAGAGAACGAGGTCCGTCGCAAATGCCGGCTCGCGGATAGCTGAACATGATGTCGATATCTGATGACAGGTTGAGTTCACCACCGCCCAGCTTGCCCATCCCGATGACGACGAGGCGCATGGGGTTTTCATCGGCATCCAGGGGCGCCCCATAGCGATTCGACAGTAACTGGTGGTGCTCCTCCAGGGCCGCCTGCAGGCAAACCTCCGCCAGGCGCGTTAAATCTGCCAGGGTTTCTTCCAGTTCTGCCGCTTCGTTCAGGTCGCGCCAGATGATCCGTACCATTTCGACATTGCGATACCGGCGCAGCGCGGGATCGAGCCCGCAAGACTCGATCTGTTGAGCGAGGTGTTTCGCCGCAGGGCCGCTGCCCGTTTCCAACCGGCCTGACGCCTTCAGTGCCGCCCACCCTTCGGGGTTCCGACGCACCCATTCAGCCAGGAAAGGGCTGCAGTTCAATGCGATGTCGACGGCTGAAGGGTTCATGAGGGAAGTATAACGAGCGCCTGCCGAGCCGTTATCGCCCCAGTTCAAGATGTCTCAATCGCAGCGCGTTGCTGATGACGGAGACAGAACTCAGGCTCATGGCCGCCGCCGCGATCATGGGGCTGAGCAAAATGCCCATCACGGGGTACAGGGCTCCGGCCGCCACGGGCACACCCAGGCCGTTGTAAAGAAATGCGAACAACAGGTTTTGCCGGATATTTCGCAGGGTGGCGCGGCTCAGGCGCCAGGCGCCCACCAGGTGTTCAAGGTCGCCTTTGACCAGAGTGATGTCAGCGCTTTCCATGGCCACATCCGTGCCCGAACCCATGGCCACACCCATATCAGCCAGCGCCAGCGCGGGCGCATCGTTGATTCCGTCGCCCGCCATGGCAACCTTGCTGCCGGCTGATTGCAGTTCGCGCACCAGTTCCATTTTTTGCTCCGGCAGCATGCCGGCTTCGAACCGGTCGATACCCAGCTCGCTGGCAACGGTCCGGGCGGTTTCCTCGCTATCGCCCGTGGCCATGATGATGCGAACGTCCAGGTCGCGAAGCGCATCCAGCGCGTTTTTGGTCGAGGGCTTGATGGGGTCCGCCATGGCGAGCAAACCGGTCACGCGACCGTTAACCGCCATCAGGACGGCGGTCTGGCCGCTCGTGGATGCCTGCACCAGCCGTGAGGACCAGTCAGAGGCTTCGATGCCGAGTTGTTTCATCAGGGCCGTGTTACCCAGCGCCAGGCTGTCGGGTCCAGAGTGACCGGTAACGCCCAGGCCGGTCAGCGAGCGAAATTCCGTGATCGCTCCGCGCGTGACCTCGCGTTTGTCTGCCGCGTCCGCAATGGCATGGGCCAGCGGATGCTCGCTGCCCTGCTCCAGGGTCGCCGCTTGCCATAGCAGTTCGGCCTCAGTGACATGTCGAGCCGTCTCCATGGACACCAGCGAGGGGCGGCCGTAAGTCAGTGTCCCGGTTTTATCGACGATCAGCGTGTCAATCTGCCTCAAGGCCTCGATGGACTCGGCGTTGCGGAACAAAACGCCCATGGACGCCCCCCTCGCGGTGGCTGTCATGATGGAAATGGGGGTGGCCAGCCCCAGAGCGCAGGGGCAGGCGATGATCAGCACCGACACGGCGATGATGATGGCGTGCGCCCCGCGGGGCTCCGGCCCCACCAGCGCCCATATCGCGGCAGCCACCAGGGCAATGCCGATGACCGTCGGCACAAACCATGCGGCCACGGTATCGGCCACCCGCTGGATCGGCGCCCTGCTCCGCTGTGCTTGCCCCACCATTTCGATCACCCGGGCGTACAGCGTGTCTGACCCGACTTTCCGAGCCTCCATCACAAAGGTGCCATCGATATTCATGGTGGCAGCGGCGACCGCGGCACCCGGGGTTTTGGCAACCGGGATGGCTTCGCCGGTGAGCATGGACTCGTCCACGTGACTGTCGCCCTCCAACAGCACGCCATCGACGGGTATTTTCTCGCCCGGGCGCACCCGCAGCCGGTCACCGACCGCCACCTGGTCGAGCGGGATGTCACGTTCGTGTCCGCAGGGCGTCAGTTTACGTGCAATGATGGGGGCCAGTTGGAGCAGGGCCTGCAACGCGCCATGGGTTCTTTCACGGGCGCGCAGCTCGAGAACCTGCCCGAGCAGGATCAACGTGACGATGACCCCGGCGGCTTCGAAATACACGGTCACCTCGCCGCCGTGGCCGCGAAACGATGCCGGAAACAGGCCCGGCGCCAGCCAGGCGACGGTGCTGTAGCCGAAGGCGACCCCTACCCCGAGCCCTATCAGGCTGAACATGTTCAAGCTTCGGTTCAGGACGGAGTTCCAGCCACGAACGAAAAACGGCCAGGCCGCCCAGGTGCAAATGGGAAGGGCAAGCAAAAACTCCAGCCACCCGCGCGCGTGATGGCCCAGCATGCCGCTAACGGGTCGGCCGGGCAGCATGTCGCCCATGCTCAGCAGAAACAGCGGTACGGCCAGCGCTGCCGATACCCAAAACCTTCGTGACATATCGACAAGTTCCGGGTTGGGCTCCGGCTCCGGGATGGCCTGGACCGGCCCCAGTGCCATCCCGCATTTCGGGCAATCACCGGGCTCGTCCTGGACCACTTCGGGATGCATGGGACAGGTATATCGGATGTGGATGTCGGTCGCCGGCCGTTCCGGTTCCAACGCCATGCCGCACTTGGGACAGGCCGCTGGGCCCGGGCTTTCCACGCCGGGACACATGGGGCAGATGTGCCGGTCACCGGTTGTCGCTGCTGGCGAATTCATGAATGAAAATATGAAATGAGTCGGTCACACCTGGCCGCATCGTCATCTTACACCGAATGGGTTTTCTGACATCCCTGAAATCATCCAAAACCTCAGGATATGGGTGAAGATCAGGCGTCGCTGGGCGCGCCGCCCTGGTGCATGCTTTGACGAATGCTCTGGCGGCAGGGTTAAAGCATGACGGGCAGCCGGGATGAGGGGCTGCTGAGCCCATCAGGCCAGGTTAACGGGCGGTGCCGGGCAAAAAAAACCCGTCGCGAGGCCGGGAAACCACCGCGACGGGCCCAAGCCGGAGGCCCCCTTGAGGGGGCCAACCGGCGGCTGCGGGAACAGCAATCAGAAATCGAAGGTCTTGCTCAACGTCAGCACCAGGTTGGTGTCGGAATCACCGCCCAACAAGGTGCTGTCGCTATAGATGACCGCCAGCGCATAGTCAAACAGGGCCTGTTCATTCACTTCCAGCGTGCTGCCGTAGCCGGCCTCGTAGTAGCTGCCGTCAAAATCGTTCTTGAATGTTCCGACTTTGCCGTAAAAGCCATTGTGTGCAAGGGTCAAAGCGTAGAATTCATAATCGGCCGGCTCGCCAAATCCGTCCCACTCACCCACCGCTGCGTCGAAGGTCAGCCATTTCCAACCGATGCTGAAATTGGCTTCCAGGTACTCATCATCAAAATCGTCGGTATAGGTATACCAGGTGCCGCCCACACTGAACGAGAAATCTCCCAGTTCCCAACCGTAGCCGCCGTAGTAGTCTATTTCGATGCCGTCTCCTACATCCGCGGCCCAGGCCCCGGCGTAAAAACCGCCGGCCCCGAAGTCCACCCCACCAAAGGCGGACGAGCTTTTTTGTGGGATGCCGCGGTAGATGTACTCACTGTTATAGCCAATGTTTCCGGAAAAACTCTGGGCGTATGCCTGGCTCCAGGTGACTGGAACCAGAAGAATCAGGCTGGCTTTAAGAACGCGTTTCATGGTGCTTCACTCCTATCGAAACCCAAATGGTCAGGGCTCGCTGCTCAGCAGCGGCGATCCCGCCCTTTCTCCATTGCAGGAAACGCGCCAAAACAGAAAAATGATATTTTTCAGTTAGATAGAAATATCGGGTGCCGGGGCCCGAAACAGGCCTGCCCCATCAGAGAACACGGATGCCTGCTTTTGAGGCACGAGGCCGATAAGAAAATCAGGTCTTGGGAGGGGTTCTTTTCGTCAGGGCAAGGTATAGCTTTTGCAGTCCGGAGCGGCGGTAAAACTGGTAGGCGATCAGGCGATGGTAATTCGGTAGCCGCCGGCCGATGGCGGCGCTGGTTTGTTTCCGCCTCTGGCTAAAGAGGTATTTGTGCGTGTTCTCTTCATCCAACGTTTCCGGATTGATTGAAAGGAACGCGCACAGCAGCCGGAAACTGCGCTGACGCTGCTTGAGGCTGCCCTGGTAAAGCATTTCATAATGGAGGAAGAAATAACGCTGCCCTTTCAGAAACCGTCGATAGTAGGCTTCGTCCCGCTCAATGGATTCCAGCTGATGGGTGAATTTGCGTATATCTATGGGCTCAAATTCTGCTTGTTCCCATTCCTGGCGGTGCTGTAACTGGTCGCCCAGCTGAAAAATATTGGCCTGCTGGGCCAGTTGTCGCGAGAGCAATGAGCGGAACAGGTTCTTTCGGGTAAGAAAGACGATTCTTACATCATGATCGATACACCAATTCAATATGTTCAGGTTCGCCTGACGGGACACCGTGTTCCGAACGTGCTTGAGCCCCTGGAACCGGCCATACAGGAGACCCAGGTAATCACTGCACCGATCTTTATCCAGCGCGAGAGAGTGATAGCGGTTAAAGGCATACGGGGCATCTCCGGGGTCTGGCAATTGCTCCGGCAGCAGCCCGTTTTCTTTCACCAGTTCGATGAACTTGGCATTGGTTTTCAGTTCGCCCGTACGAGAAGAAAAAGGTTCCTGTACTACCGAGAGGTTCTGGTTAAGCGCGGCGGCCAGACTTGAACTTCCCGAACGTGCAAGTGCAAAGATGATAAATCGGTCCATGGGGGCAGAAATATCCATTTCTTAGCGATATACCGTCACGTAACCGTGAATGTTGTAGCTGCGGGCGCGGCGTTCGTGGTAACGCTTCATCCGTTCGATGTCCTCGGGGTTCTGCTTGTATGCCTGGCTTTGCTGCTGCGGGGCTTCAACCTCGCCCACTGTTCCATACCGGCTGCCGCCATACCGTCGCTCCAGTTCCGCCATGGTGCTCCAGCCGTTACCGGTGTGCTGAGACCACTGTCCGTCATCATGTCGGTAAACATTGCCCTGGCTGTCCGCATAGTAGTCATCGTCCGCGTTCAGGGTTCGAACATACTCCGCGTTGCGGTTTTCGTCGATGGTGGAATAGTCATATCCACGCCGCGCAAGCCGGGGGTCCTGAAAGGCCGGGTCATAGGCGCTGTTTCCGAAACCCACCGGGGTATTGTCGATGGCGATGGTTTGCCGGCTCCAATGGGCCCCGTAGTGATAAAAACGGTCGCTGTAGGTGCCGTATCCGCGCATGTGCCAACCATAGGTGAACGGGTGACTCCAATAGACGGGGCGGCCGATGGGGTCGTACCAGATCCACGGCGCGTAGTACCAACCGGTTCCATGTACCACCGTGACGCCGGTCGTAAATGCTCCGAGATAACCGCTGTTGTACTGAAAAACGGCCTTTTTGGGTTTGGCCTGCTCCTGGGCCACGGGCGTGACAAAGGTGACGAAATAGGCCGGGTCGGTGGCAGGAATGTCGTAGATGGCCTCCGGAACCCGGTAGGCGGGTGACCAGGGCCCGTCGGGTTCACGCGCCATGAACCAGGCGGCGTCATGGCACAGATAATAGTAGTTGTTGTGCCGGAAAACATAGCCGGGAGAATTCAGCGCGCGCTCCAGGTTGGTCCCCTCGATGGGCTCAAACTGTGGCGTGCCCGCGTACAGCACATTCAGCTGGGCCGCATCCTCCTCGCTGACAACGCGCTGTTGCGGCAGCGTGGCCTCCATCATGGCCACCATGGATTCGATGGTGCCGGGGACATAGGCGCGCACGCGTGCCCGGGCGTGGGTCTCCGGAATGGACGAGAACGCCGAAGGTAATTTCTCCACGCTTCGCCAGGCATGATCGAGGGCGTCCGAGTCGAACCAGCGGCCCGCCAGCAGCAGGTACCAGCGCCCGTTCAGCCTGAAAAGGTCTGCGCTCGTGTTGGTAACGTACTCCAGCCCGCCTTCCCCGATCGCGCTCAGCTTCGGATCGCCGTCCACAACGATCAGTTCCGTGGGCTCCAGGCTGACAACGAAGGGCGCCGGCTCATGCTCAGGCAGCCTTGGCGGGTAGGCATCGCGAATGGTTTTCCAGGCGTCACCCAGGGACAGTTGCCGAAAATCATCCGGCAGTTGATCCGTGGTATTCCACCCGCCGGTGGCCAGCAGGGATTGCGTTTGCCACGCACCCTCATTCAGCGCGTACCAGTTACCGCTCTCGGGGTGTTGGAACAGCGGCCAATCCGTATTGACCACGAAATTCAGCCCCGTGCCGCTGATGGGCGCCAATACCGGTTGTCCATCGATCAACAGCAGCTGGGTGGGCTGGGTGGTCACCACGATTCGCGGGGGCTGGTCATTGAGCAGCCCCGGGTTCCGGCCCTGGGCGGGAGGCTTGAAGTCGTCTGCGAGCACACCCAGCATGGCGTCCAGGACGACCACATGGGGCTCGCTGGAAACCGCATCCAGCGCGAGGTCCCTGGCGGCCTGAGGTACATCGGTTTGGCTGAAAACCACCTCGGTGACCCGCTGTTCGGACAGCGTGACCACACGCTTTGCCAGGTCAATGGATGTACTTGCCCGTGCCCTAACGGCGCCCACGTAGACGCTGCCGGATTCCCGCAGCGTGACTTCCACGGGTATCCATCCCTCAACCTCGCGGTAGTCGTCCCAGGCATCGATCACAGGATGATGGATCTGCAGTGAGCCCTCGTCGCGTTCAATGGTTTTGGGATATTCGAGATCCTGGAAATCTCCGGCCAGCGCCGCACCGGAACCGCTCAGGATGAATAGGGTCGTTAGGACGAGTTGTCGAATCATGGGATTAGGAAAGCCATCAAGGGGACGGCATTATACCTGCCCATTCCGTGATCGCGCTGGCTGGGGCCGCTGTATCAAAGGCATGGCGTTGGCGGGGCAATCCCGCTCCGGCGCGATCAGGAGTAGGCCGCCCTGGCCGCTTGCGCGTCTGGACGCCCGCGGACCTGGTCTTCAGGCCAGCGCCAGCGGTCACCGTGCATGAGGTCCAGGATCTCTTTTCCGCCAAACGCGTTTTGCGCAGCCTGCTGGCACTTTCGCTTGATGCTGGACACCAGCGCGAGCTCGTCGCGGGAAGGCTTCCAGCCCCCGTAGGTGCTCTTGATGCCCATGCCGATGAACATGTGGTAATAGCCATCGAGGCCGAAAATCTTGGTTTGGGCAAACTCGGGATCGCCCTGGAACAGGCTGGATGGGCCGTTGGCGACGTAGTAGTCCTTCAGATACTCAACGCGGTCGCAACGGTAGTCATGCCGGGCCGATGTCCAGAAATCGGTATCAAGCAACCCGTTGTACATGTAGTGCGCAGCCAGGAAATCGACAACTTCCTCCACGGCGCCGGTGCAGACGCGGTTGAAGCGTTCAACGCTTTGCTGATCGGGCTCACCGTTGGTCTCATTCCACACCAGGGACGCCCGATCGAGGAACGACAGGTGAACACCAATGGCATTGGCCTCGAGCGGCTCGGCGAAGAAAGCCGCGTTGCCTACGGCCAGCACATTCTTGTTCCAGAAAGACCGCCGGCGCCCGGAAAGGAACGGAATCACCCGAGCGTCCGTTACCTTGGGGTTGCGTTCCCTGAACACGCTCTCCGCCTCGTCATCCGAGGTGAATGATGACCCATACACATAACCGCGATTGATCCGCTTTTCGTGATCGATGCGCCAGCACCAACCCTCCGGCATGGTTTCCACTGTGGTGTATGTGTTGAAGGTATCCTCATCATCGCGCTCCCAGCCGCCCACTACGGCCCGGTCACAGGGAATACGGCCGATAAATGTCTGCCACGGGACATCCAGTTGTGTGGTCAGCATGGCCTTGAAGCCGGATGCGTCGATGAACAGGTCCGCCGGAATCCGCTCACCGCTCTCCAGGATCACCGCGGTGACGTCACCGCCTTCCTCATGTTCGGTACCGGTGACATCCCCGGTCAGAAATTCGATGCCGCGCTCCTGCCCGATATTTCGAAAGCAGCCAACCAGGGCCGCGTTTTCGAGGTGGTAGGTAAAGTGGGGGCTGCTCTCGGGCATGCCTTCGGGCGTTCGGGCGAAAATGGTGCGCTGGTCCATCATGGCGTGAAAAACGCTCATATCCCGCAGCGAGCTGTCCATGTAATACCCAATGGGGCGGGAAAGGCCTTTGACCACGTTGGCGGTCAGAAAACCGAAAGGATAGTTGAAGCCTTCAGGCGTGCCCCACAAAAACCGCGCCCCCATCTTCCAGGTGGGTCTCACCTCTTCGAAAAAACGCTTGCGTGGAATACCCAACTGCTCGTGAATGAACGGGACAACGCCAGGGGTGGTACCCTCACCCACGTTGATGGTGGGTGTTTTTTCCGAGTACAGCACGCGCACGCGGCAGCCCGGAAAGCGCCGTTGGAACAACAGGGCGGAGCTGAGGCCCGCCATTCCGGCGCCGACAACGAGCACCTCTTTCTTGATATGCGGATTGGTTGGGTACATGGAGCGGTCAACAAGGTCAATGGCAGCCAAAAAGTATACCCCATCACCGCACCCGCCAGCCGCCCAGCTCCGGAAGTTTCGCAGCTCCGACATTCGATTAATTGTTAGAATTCGTCACCTGTAGACAGCGAGTGACCCGGGAGCGGATGATCGTGAGCAGCGCGGATATACAGAGCAGCATCGCCGATGAACTGGTCGCCTTCGCCAATCGGCTGGCACAGGACAACCCGGACGCTGATCCGTGGGAAATTGCCGATGGTCTGCTGTCCGGCGCGGTGCACTGGTGGCTTTACGCCAACGCCCCCTGCTCCGATCCCGCCTGCCAGGACTGTGAAACCATCCGCACCGCTGAATTGCGGATGAAGACGCTACAGGAACTGGTTCGCGAAATGGCCGAAACCAGTGAGTACTACCACTCCCCCAACGATGAAAACGTCGCGCATGCGTGAAGTTGACCTCCATCGCATCTTTTAAACTCAAAATGCCACGAGATTTGACGGATCGAGCCAAGAACCTTTTGCTCAGCGGGTTTGTGCCGGCTCTGATTTTTCTGATGGCCGCTGCTGTTAGTTGGCAGAAATGGACAGACCCTCTGATTGACTTTGGACGTCAGTTGTACATCCCCTGGAGATTATTGGAAGGCGAAGTTCTCTATCGCGACATCGCGCATCAGTTTGGGCCATTGGCTTCATATCTGAATATGATGGTTTTCGGGATACTGGGCACTTCGCTGCAAAGCCTGGTCATCTTCAACCTGGGCTTGATTGCTGTAATGACATGGCTGCTGTCATCGCTCATCAGATTATTCGCTGGCTTACACGCAGCTACGCTGGCTTCAAGCCTCTATCTGCTGTTGTTCGCGTTTCCCCAGTATATTTTTTTGGCCAACTTCAATTTCGTGACCCCGTATTCCTATGATCTGACCTATGGAATATTTCTCTCCATTCTCTGCCTGTATTTTTTGTTTTCTTCAGTGAACCGAAGGAACCCCGGGCCCAGGTCATCCTTGGCGGGCATTTGTCTGGGACTGACCATGCTGACCAAGCCAGAGGTGTTCGTGGCTCTGGTTTTTGGGGTGATTGCCTTTGCCGCGGTAGCTCCTCTCATTGATGACACGATCAGGTGGCGCTATTGGCTTTTACGCTTCATTCCATGGGCTCTGGTACCCATCATTTCCTGTTACGCTTTGTTGGTACATTTTCTGGGTTACGAAGAAGCCCTGATGGGTACGCTTGGTGCCTTTGCGCCTATTTTTAACGGAGGTGTTGTCTCATCAAACTACTACCTGTGGGTCAGTGGTTTTGACGCTCCGTTGCATAACATGATGGGTATGCTGCTTTCTTTTGGTTTGCTGCTGTTGCCAATCCTTGTCGCCAGCCGGTTAGATACCTCAACGCTCAGTTTTTCGGCGAAACGTATGATTGCGGGGGCCGTTTTTGTTTTCGTTCCGGTGGGAGCGTTCACGCTACTGGACACCGCCTGGTTGGTTCAGCATGTGGGGCGGGCACTACCCTTGCTGTTGCTTGTTATCGTCGTCTCGATCATCAGGGCGTTGTTGAAAGCCTCCAACCCTGCAGATAAAAAGCGAGCTGTCTTCATATTGACGTTCTCGATTTTTAGCTTGGCTTTGTTAATGAAAATCGTCTTTGCCGTACGCCTGTTTCATTACGGTTTTGTGCTTGCAATGCCGGGTTTTCTTCTGGTGGCCGTGGTGATGGCCTCTCCGCAATCTTTTTTCTCGGCCAGCAAAACTCAATGGCTACTCAATGGGCCAGGGAGAGTGATGGCCTGTTCGATTCTGGTGGCTATCACGCTCGTTCTTTTGAGTAAATCTCTGTATCACTATTCGCTGAGAGAGCATGAATTAACGTCAGGTCCGGACAGCTTGAAAGTGTACGCTCCCCAAACGGATCCACGAACTGAGAACATCGAGAAGTTTCTTGAATGGACCCAGGAAAATCTGCCAGGGCGTGCCAGCATGTTGGTTTTGCCCGATGGGGCTATGTTGAATTATCTGACGCGGCGAACAACAGGAACTCGATATACAGCGTTGCCACAGCCAGAGTTGGTCGCCTGGGGAGAGACCAATGTCTTGAGCGATTTACGCCAGGACCCGCCTGAGTACATTATCCTGCTTGGTTGGAGAAACCCTTTTTTCGGACCATTTGGATCTGATAATAATGGGCCAAAGCTCCATGCCTGGATCAGCGAGAATTACGATTCTGTTTCCACGATCAGTAATGGCGTTCAAGCATTTGATATCAATATTCTTAGATGGGGTCAGCCCGCAATTCAGTGAAAACCGGCCACCGTTCAGTCGCCAGCGTGGTAGCGGCCAAGCATCGAGCGCGGGTGTTCTTGCGTTCATTATCAATGGACCACAAGTTGGAACGAATGACTCAAATACTTCAATCCATGGCGGTGTTGCTGGTCTTAACGGCGCATCCGCTCCAGTCGAGTGCTGAAGACGACCTCGTGGCATATGCCGGCTACACGGGTGACTACCCCGGCTTCACCCTGAGACTGGATGAGCGTTTCGATCGTTTCGATGCGGCGGTCTGGTCCAGGGGTGATGGCGCTGTGGGCAGCGAGGCCATGTGCCGGTTTTCGGATCAGGGTGTGCAGGTCGTTGACGGTAAGCTGGAACTGGTGATTCGAAAAGAGCAGGTGCCCGCGAGTTGGTCAGACGATCACGGGATGCAGAAAGACGCTTATGTCTATTCCTGCGGTGAGCTCAGGTCGGCACCGGGCAGACGCATTCGTTATGGTCGCCTGGAGGCCCGGATGAGGGCGCCCCGAAGGCAGGAAGCTTCTGGTTACATCACCTCGTTATTCACCTACCGTGCTGAAGGGTCACCTCGGGAATGGGAGGAAATCGACATCGAACTCGAAGGCGGCAGGCCTGACAAGTTCCAGGCCAACCTGATTTATGGTATCGATACCTGGGAGTGGTGGAGTACGCGTCGCTGGGGCGCCTGGGAGGACAAGATCGTTGTCGGGCCGGTGGATGAGTGGCGCGTCTTCGCCATTGAATGGCTGCCAGACAGCATCGAGTGGTTTGTTGATGGCAAGTCCGTTAAAACGCTGCGTCAGTCAGACATCGATTGTCAGCCGGTCTGCGTCCCCCCGCAGGAGCAGCCAACGCCGATTCCCGATAACGCGACGGACATCATGATGAATTTTTGGATACCCAATGACGTTGTGCAGGACAATTTCGGCGGCAACAAGCGACGGAATGTCTACCCCATGAAGACCCAGTACGACTGGATTCGTTACTACGAGCTCGATTCCCACCCCAACAATGAGCCATGAACTGGCATCTCACGCGTTCTCTGCCTGACGGGTCATTGCTGCACAGAGCGAAGCCACGGGTGGAACTGGCCCCACTTCTTAGCGCAGCTTGAACAGTCTTGGGTTCGTTGACTTACTGATGCCCTGGCGATGGAGCGCCTGCTCGCCGTTGCCAGGTTTCAATCAGGATCATGTGGGGTACGGTCAGTACGGCCAGGCCGATAAACACGGCCTTGAGGGTTTTATCATGCTGAGTCCCAGGTCCATACAGGTAAAACGCGGTTGCGCCGATACAGGCCAGCAGTGAGAACACCACCATGGTGAGGCCCGCCTTGCTCCGCGTCACGCTCAAACTGCGCAGGGCCTGCTGCACGTGCCTGGGGCTGTGCAGGCCACAAAAATAAACGCAAAAGAACACCAATGGCGGCAGCGCCCAGGCAAGGCCCAGGCTGAGCACGATCTCGATGGCAGCCCAACGGCCGCGGAGCATATCTGACAGCGCGATGATACCGATGGCCGCGACCACCCATAAAGAGGGATAACCCACGGCCTGAACGAGTGTCTCGACCTGGGCGCCGGTGAGCGTGGTGAAAATACTCGTCACTTCCGCCGGGTGAAATGCCATGGGCGCCAGTATCACCGCCAGACCGCCTGAAATGGGCCGCCCGCGAGGCAGCCTTCCCCGCCAGTCGCCAGCGAAGTGCCAGGCCGAGGCGGCCAGGAAGAGCAGCAGCGAAAGGTAGGGCGCGATGACCCATGCCAGCAGCGCGATACCGGCCAGCGCTATGTAGGCCAGCAGGAACAGGGCCATGCCTTTACCACCATTGGCCAGGCCAGCCCGGCGCGCGACCAGTGGATCCAGCGCGCCATGTGGCAAACCCAGCAAGACAACCAGGCCGGCCAGAATGATGGCCTGAACCTGGATCGGCGGCATCAGCCCCAGCCATGACGCCAGCAACAGCAGCAGCGCCAACACGCTGTAAATCGCGGTATGCGTATCGACGCGACGGGCCATGATCACGCGGCTGCCGCAGTGCCTAATCGGGCGAGAAACGGCCGTTTAGGTAACGCCATGGCAACGCGCGCGAAATCCCGCAGCCGACCCTCATCGGACAGAAACCTGACCAGCGTTGCGGGGGGCACTCGCCGGCCGAGGGCAAGAAACAGATCGGGGGCCATCTCGGGTTGTTCCTCGATAACCCTCAGGAAGAGCCCGTCGGCAAAACGGCGCCATGCGGGGTCGGGCGGATGCCCCGCCGGCGGGCGCCCTGTCCGGACCCTCTGGGCGCAGTCCTCGGCCCACCGCTGGATGCGGCTGAAGGCATAACCGGTTGCAGGCCGTGCCGCGCCGCCCCCCAGTCCGGCGGCAAAGACGCGATCCGAAGCCGTCTGCGGTGAGGGACGGGTGCTCATGGGTATTCTCCCGGTCTCGCGCCGCACGACACGATAGGCGGATCCGTCTGACATTTGCTCAAGGGAATGCTCGAGCCCGCTTTCGAGCAGCGAGCGATCCGCGGCCGCGGTGAAGCGGGTCTCTTCCACCAGTGCCCGCCGTTTGGAAAACGGGAGAACGTAGGTAAAACGAAAACCATTGGAATCACAGCTCATGTGGCTCATGAGCCCCGCTGTCTCCGGATCAAAGCGCTCTGCCTCGGTCTCTACTTCCGCCCCCGAAAACACCTGGGCAAACCCGGGCGCTTCGTCCTGCCCCCGCGCCGGACGGGTGTCTATGACCCAACGCGCGGTCACTGGGCCTCTGTTGGTCTCCACGTTGACGCGGTCTGCCCCGGGGTCGATGGCGTTTGCTTCAGTGCCCAGGCTCAGCTCGATACGATCGCTCTGCTCGATGCTCTGAATGGTAGACGCGTAAAAATCGTCTGCGGCGATGCTCTGATAGCTGATCCCGTTCTTGCTGACCTGGGTCCACGAGGACTGGGCTGTGCTGAATAGCCAGGCCTTCCACCGATGCCTGACCTGGCCGCTGAAACGATGCCCGGCGGTGCCCCAAAAACACCAGGTACGATCGTTTTCGTACTGCTCTCTCGGTTCCAGAATTCTGACGGAAAGGTCTGTCCCAGAGCACCCAGCCAGGCGCGCGGCAACGGACAAACCCGCGCACCCGCCGCCAAGGACCAGCACGTCGACATCGGGCTTTCGGCTCACCCTAATCGCCGACTGGATACCGGAAAACCGCTGGAGCTCACGAGCTCCCGATGCAGGTGTGTCTGATGGCGAACCGGCAGTTCGGCGCCTCGTTCATTGATTTCGCGAGCGCAGGCCCGCAGCGAGAGCAGTGCTTTACGCCAGCCAGGAACGACGGCCCGGCCTTGCCAGCTGGTGTAGTGGTGGGCCCGGATCACGTTTCCGATGTGCCGGTAAATCAAGGCCGAGGCGCGAATGCCCAGTCTTGCCCTGTCAGGCAGAAAGCCCATTCCGCGCTCGCCGCTGCGGTAATAGCAGTCCGCTTCTTCGAGCAGCCACCGGACAGCGCCGGCCAGGCGCTCTTCCAGTTCAGGCCCCGGGTTTACGATCTCTTCCGGCTCGACTTCACCCAGCAGGCTGGCCGGTATGTAGCGCCGGTTGGCGAGCGCGTCCTCACCCACGTCCCGCGCGATGTTCGTCAGCTGCATGGCGATGCCCAGGTCGATGGCATAAGCCGACGCGCGCGGGTTGGTGACATCCAGGACGTCACACATCATCAGCCCGACTGTCCCGGCAACCCGGAAACAATACTGGTGCAGTGCCGCAACATCGGGAATACGGACCCGCCCGAGGTCGGACCGAACGCCGCAAACCAATTCAATGGCCGGCTCCCGGTTGATATCGCACTGATCGGACAGTACGAGAAAGTCGAAGACAATGGGGTCCCCGGAGCGCCCGGCTGACAGGTCCTCTTCAATCTGACGCAGTCGAAGCTGCGCCCGTCCGGCATCGCGGGCCTGATCCGCGATGTCATCGACATAGCGGCAGAAGCGGTAGAGTCGAGCGCAGCGCGAGGCGGTTTCCCGGTCGAGCAGTTTGCTGGCGAAGTGAAACGACCGCCCATGACGGGCGATCACACTGCGCGGGTCGCTGTCCGGGCTGATCGCCGGTGAGCGAAACGGCAGGTGTGAAATGTCGCTCATGCCGCTGCCTTGCGGATGGCTCCGGATGCTGGAGGAACCATCCTGTCCAGCA